>Ga0310345_10000832_pt1 | contig 39261 bp, 38 predicted proteins | sample HC15DNA20500_MG_FD_204667 | JGI IMG/M metagenome (GOLD analysis project Ga0310345, IMG submission 204667) | Marine microbial communities from station ALOHA, North Pacific Subtropical Gyre - HC15-DNA-20-500_MG | ecosystem: Environmental > Aquatic > Marine > Oceanic | place: Pacific Ocean: North... | reverse complement strand
GTGGAGCTCTTGGGAACTCGTTGGGTTTCGGTTTCCTTGCTAGTTCTCTGCCTGCTATACAGCTCCCCGCAGAAATCGTTGTTCAGGGTTTCGCAACTCCAGTGGGTGATTGGAATCTTATGAACACGATGGTTACGACGTGGCTAGCCATCATAGTGCTTTTCATAGTCGCGCTCTTCGTCAGAAGGGGACTAAGTGAAACACCAGGGCGCCTGCAGGCGCTTTTCGAACTTATTATGGAGTTCTTCCTGAATCTTTGCGAAGGTATAGCTGGTCCTGAAAAAGGACGAAAATTTTTTCCTCTCGTATTTACGATATTTATATTTATACTGGTCGCCAACTGGATGGGAGTATTACCTGGTTTCGGAACTGTTGGTCGAGTAGCTGATCCTACAGAAATAGCCCACCACCACGGGGTGCATAACTACGCGGATCCAGCTGCAGATCACGGGAGTCAGCCTGCCTCTGGACACGAGCAAGAACATTCTGGACACTTGGAAAATGTTAATTTGCATGTTTTCACTGGTACAGGGGGGATTGCTATTTTGCAGCCGGGGTCTCTTAGCAAGGAACTTACATTTGGCGACTATGAGGAGGAACATGGGGACGTAGGAGTGGGTAACAGAGCAGGTCATCTGGTTCCTTTTTTAAGGAGTGCCAATACAGATGTAAATATGACACTTGCAATGGCCTTGATAGCAATGGTGATGGTCCACTATTGGGGGCTGAGTATATTAGGTCCGATGACGCATCTTGGGAAATTCTTTAATTTCAAAGATGGTCCAACTGGATTTTTTGTTGGTATCTTGGAAACAATAAGCGAATTTGCCAAAGTAATAAGTTTCACTTTTAGGCTTTTTGGAAATATATTTGCTGGGGAAGTTCTTTTGATGGCTATGGGATTTTTACTTCCCATGATCGGGATAATTCCTTTTCTTGGGTTGGAGCTTTTTGTCGGCCTAATACAGGCTCTTATTTTCTCCATGTTAACCTTGGTTTTTGCTTCAATGGCAAGTGTCGGTCATGGAGACGAAGAACATCATTAAGTTAGTATTTTGAATAACAATTTGCGGGATAAGAATATAGTCAGGTAGCAACTACCGGAAAAACACATTAAGGAGCGTGAGATGGAAGGCGATATCATGAATGTTGGGGCTGGTCTTGCTATTGGCCTCGGAGCGATAGGACCTGGTATAGGAATTGGAATTCTTGCATCAAAGGCACTGGAGGCCATAGGCAGGAATCCTGAGGCTGGTGGTCAGATTCAGCAGAACATGATTTTGGCTATAGCTTTCACAGAGGCGATAGCAATTTATGCTTTGGTGGTAGCAATAATTATTAAGTTCGTTTAGCACAGGATACCGCTTTCAATTAGGGCACTTCCCGTGCCTTAATCTATGGCGGATTTCAGTTAGGAGGTCCTCATGGACGCTCTAGGTATAAATCTACCTGGTTTGATAACTCAAATCATTAGTTTTGGCATCCTGTTTTTCATACTGTCTAAACTTCTTTATAAGCCTCTTGTGTCATTGATGGATCAGAGGGCTGAGAAGATACGAGAAGGTCTTGAAGCCTCTGATATGGCGAGAGAACAAGCGGCGCGCTCAGAGGAAGCCATTCAGCAGCAGCTGGTTGAAGCTAGGGTTGAAGGGCAAAAGCTTGTGGCGGAAGCACGTGAAACTGCCGACAAATTTAGAGAAGAGGAAATGGTCAAGGTTCGAGATGATATCGAACTGGAAAGAGTTAGGGCTGAGGCTAATATCCAACGTGAGCGAGATGCTGCTATAGAAGACCTGAGGAGAGAATTTGCCGGATTGGCAATTTCGGCGGCGGAAAAAGTCGTCAGGTCTTCCCTCGATGAAGAGGGTCACAAAGAACTTATAGAGAGTGTTCTCGAGGAAAGTACTTCAGGTAATAACTAATATGTCACCGACTGTATCAGCAAGAAGATATGCGCAGGCTATATACGACATTGCTCTCGAGAGAGATGATGTGGATAAATGGCTTGATGATCTTTCCGTGCTCTCTAATTCTGTGAGAGATGAAACCTTTGTGAGATTTGTTGACTCACCCCAGATAGAATCTGAGAAGAAGACTTCAGTAGTAAAGGAAGTCTTTGCTGAGGTGGTATCTGAACTTGCAGTTAATTTGACATGCCTTCTGGCATCTCGCGGAGCTGTGTCAAGCTTGCCTGATATAACCGATGCATTTCAGGAATTTGTAGATTCCGAAAAAGGAGTTGAAAGGGCTGAGATAATTTCAGCCGTTCCGCTCACTAAAACGCAACTTGAAGCAATAACAAAGAATTTAACGTTGTTGGTTGGGAAGGAAATCTCTGTTACAACCCTTACTGACGAATCGATAATTGGAGGATTTGTTGCTCGGGTCGGCGACAGACTCATTGATGGGAGCGTCAAAACCCGTTTAGATGATATGAAAAGGGAACTTATTAAAGGGACCTAGGAGCTCAGGACTGAAATATAGAAAAAATTAGTGGACGGTTTTTATACCGTGAGGAAATGGGAGGGTGATATGGCTGTCAGAGGACAGGACATAGCATCGGTTATAAAAAAACAAATCGAAGGTTTCGGAAGTGATTTGGCGATGGTTGATGTGGGGTCCGTAATTGAAGTGGGAGATGGTATAGCCAGAGTACACGGACTTTCTGGTGTGGCTTACAACGAGCTCGTCGAATTTGAGGGCGGGATTGCCGGCATAGCGTTGAACCTCGAGGAGGATAGTGTTGGAATTGTTATCCTCGGAGATCCTCTCGGAATCAAAGAGGGAACCGAAGTTCGCGGTACCGGGCAGGTGATGCAAGTTCCAGTTGGACAGGAACTGCTCGGGAGAGTTGTAGATGGTATTGGATCGCCAATTGATGGAAAAGGTCCGGTTGAGACAAATGAAACTCGCGAGGTTGAAATTGTTGCTCCAAACGTGGCCATAAGACAATCTGTCGATACTCCGGTCCAGACAGGCATTAAGGCGATTGATGCCATGATCCCGATAGGAAGGGGACAAAGAGAATTGATAATTGGTGACCGGACGACAGGTAAAACTGCCATTTGTGTGGATGCGATCATCAATCAGAAGGGTGGCGATCTGACTTGTATTTATGTTTCTGTGGGACAGAAGGTTGGAAAGGTTGCCCAGACGGTTGGGACCCTAGAGCAGTTTGGTGCGCTGGATCATACGATTGTAGTGGCAGCAAATGCATCCGATTCTGCTCCAATGCAGTATCTGGCGCCTTACACAGGGTGTGCCATGGCTGAGTATTTTATGGCTCAAGGTAAAGATGTTCTGATCGTCTATGATGATCTCTCTAAACATGCTTGGGCTTACAGGCAAATGTCACTTCTATTGAAGCGTCCTCCCGGTAGAGAAGCTTATCCGGGTGATGTTTTTTATTTGCACAGCAGGCTTCTTGAGAGAGCAGCTCGCCTAGACGATGCTCACGGTGGCGGATCTGTTACAGCTCTACCGGTTATAGAAACTCAAGCGGGTGATGTTTCAGCATACGTTCCTACTAATGTTATATCGATCACTGACGGTCAAATTTACCTGGAACCCGAACTTTTTAATGCTGGTATTAGGCCGGCTGTGAACGCTGGGTTGTCAGTTTCGAGAGTCGGGAGTTCTGCCCAGACAAGGGCTATGAGATCGGTTGCGGGCCGTTTACGGCTTGAGCTGGCCCAGTACAGAGAATTGGTGACTTTCGCTCAATTCGGCACGGATGATCTTGATGCAGCTACGAGACGTCAGTTGGAACGAGGGCAAAGAGGGGTAGAGATTCTCAAACAGGGACAAAATGCACCCCTTCCAGTTGAGCAACAAGTTTCCATCTTGTATGCCTTGAATGAAGGATACCTTGACGACATAGAAATTGATTCTGTTATTAACTGGGAACAGGAATTTCACAGTTATATGACTTCGAATCATTCAGATGTTTTGAAAAGTATATTTGAAGAAGGTGATATCAGTAGTGATACTGAAGAAAGCCTTAAATCTGCAATTGATAGCTTCAAACAAAGTGGTTTGGCGAGTTAGATGCCAAGTGTAAGACAGATTGCAAGGCGTATTAGAAGCGTCGAAAACACCGCGAAGATTACAAAGGCGATGTCAATGATTGCCGCCTCAAAATTAAGGCGTACACAGGATGCTGCGACCAAAGGTAGGTCTTACGCAGAAAACATGGCCCAAATGGTTTCAAATGTGATGTCTCAAATAGATTATGAAAGTGGCTCACAACCGTTAGCGGAAGAACGGGAAATAAAAAGCATTGGGTTGATTTTAATAACGCCGGACAGAGGGCTAACCGGCGGTCTAAATTCAAATGTTCTAAGAGCAACAGGTGATTTTATAGGGACACAATCCGTACCTGTAAAAATCGTCGCTTCCGGTAAAAAAGGTCGTGATTACTCCCGAAGAAATAACATAGAGATTATCAATGAATTTTTAGGGATTGGTGACAGACCTTCCAGCGATGATACTGAGCCCGTTTCGGCCGCCATGATGGAGGCTTTTGAAAATGGAAGTGTTGACTCTGTCTTTGTGGCCTACGCAAAATTTGTTAACACTACCTCACAAAGACCCGTAATCGACCAGCTTGTACCGGTGGTGCCCGTAGATTTGGCCGTATCGAATAATGCGGGATACATATTTGAACCCGATGCCAACGCAGTTTTGTCGCAGCTATTACCTAGGTATTTTCAAACCGTTGTCCACCAGGCAATCCTCGAAGCCAATGCTAGTGAACAATCGGCACGAATGGTGGCAATGAATCAGGCAACCGACAATGCTAACGCGATGGTTGATGATTTGACATTAGTAATGAATAAACTCAGACAAGAAACTATCACAAAGGATCTTCTCGACATAGTTGGCGGGGTTTCCGCTGTTGAGGGTTAATTTGATTTTGAAGACTTTAGTTAAGGTCTAGGAGCAGAGAATGGCAACCGGAAAGATTGTTCGGATTATTGGAACCGTCGTAGATGTAGAATTTCCGCCGGATGGGATGCCATCCATATATAACGCCTTGGAAACCTCTATCGGCGACGAGAAGCTGGTTCTTGAAGTAGAACAGCACATTGGCAACAATTGGGTGAGATGCTTGGCCTTGGGTCCTACTGAGGGCTTGAAGAGAGGTATTGAGGCCGTGGATACTGGAGGCGCCATAGCGGTTCCAGTAGGAGATCCAACCCTTGGTCGACTTTTCAATACACTAGGTGAAACACTTGATGGTTTAGAAGAAATAGATGGGGCAGAGACGTGGCCTATTCATAGGCAGCCACCTACCTTTGAAGATCAAGCCACTGAGGTAGAGGTTTTAGAAACAGGAATAAAAGTGCTCGACCTAGTCACCCCTTTTACGAAGGGAGGTAAGATTGGTGCTTTTGGTGGTGCCGGAGTAGGGAAAACCGTTATTATCCAAGAGTTGATAAACAATATCGCAACTGAGCACGAAGGGGTTTCCGTATTCGCTGGAGTTGGAGAAAGATCGCGTGAGGGTAATGATCTTTGGCGTGAGATGCAGGACGCCGGAGTTTTACCCCAGACTGTTTTAGTTTTTGGTCAAATGAATGAACCTCCTGGTGTTAGGGCAAGAGTTGCTCAGACTGGTTTGACCATGGCCGAATATTTTAAAGAAGAACGGGGTCAAGACGTACTACTGTTTGTCGACAACATATATCGTTATGTACTCGCTGGAATGGAAGTATCTGCCCTACTTGGAAGAATGCCATCGGCTGTGGGATATCAGCCTACTCTGGGCACGGAGATGGGGGCACTCGAAGAACGGATTACTTCCTCAAAAAATGGCTCTATAACCTCAGTGCAGGCAATATACGTACCAGCTGACGATTACACAGACCCTGGTATTGTCACGACATTCGGTCACCTCGATGCCGTTATGACCCTAGAAAGGTCCTTAGCAGCCCAGGGCCTTTACCCAGCAGTTGACCCTTTGACGTCATTCTCAAACATTCTTGAACCAGGTATTGTTGGGCAAGAGCATTACGATGTCGCGACTGGAGTCAGACAGGTTCTTCAGCGCTATCAGGAATTGCAGGACATAATCGCAATTCTGGGTATCGAAGAATTGTCAGATGAAGACAAGACAACAGTTGACCGTGCTAGGAAGATTCAAAGATTTTTGACTCAACCCTTCAATGTAGCTGAACAGTTCACAGGACAAGCTGGTAAATATGTATCTGTTAGAGATTCTGTTTCTGGATTTAAACGGATATTGGATGGGGAATTTGACTCCTTGCCTGAACAGGCCTTTTACATGGTAGGTACTATTGAAGAGGCAGTCGAAAAGGCTGCGGGAATGGCGGAGAGCTAGTGGCGCTGATTTGGGACAGAGGAAAATAAATTGATTTTAGAGATTGTGACAACAGAAGAAACTATCTACTCTGGAGAATCTGACATAGTTATTGCTCCTGGCGTAGAGGGACAGTTGGGTATATTGCCTAGGCATGCTCCCTTGCTTACCGCAGTAGCCAATGGAGATGTTGTGACTAGGAAGGGTACAACTGAGGAGATAATCCCTGTGACTGGAGGATTTCTCGAGGTCCTCAATAATAAAGTCACAATCTTAGCCTAAAGTAATTTTTCCGATGCAGGATGTGTTCTATAGATTTTCTTTCATATAGAAAGTCATAGATTGCAAAGACAATACTGGATCAATGTTTCTCATAATTATGTGAGCTGGAACGTGAGGAGCTACAGGAGCGTAATTCAGGATGCCCTGAACGCCGTGTGTAATCAATGCATCAACAACCATTTGTGCTTGTATTGCAGGAACCGCGACTATTCCAATAGTTATATCTCGTTCTTTAATCGTCTCTGGCAAGTTTTCCATACTTTCAACAGATATATTACCTAGCATAGTCCCGTGACGAGTAGAGTCTCTGTCAAAAGCAGCAACTATCTCAAAACCTTCTGGGGAGAATCCTGGGTAGTTAATTATTGCTCGGCCCAGTCTTCCAACGCCCACCAGGCAAGCACGCCAGCCACGATCGATGCCTAGTATCTGTCTTAACTCATCAAGAAGGAAAGCTATGCTATAGCCTCTTCCCTGTTTACCGAACCTGCCAAAATAGCTAAGGTCTTTTCTGATTTGAGCCGGAGTCATCTGTAGCAGGTCACCAAGTTGTTGAGAGCTTACTACCTCTGTGCCTTCTTCAATTAGCTGATTTAACACGCGAGCATATATTGGAAGTCTAAGTACAACAACTTCCGGGACTTCTGAATGAATTGTCTGGGTGCTCCTGAGCATATTTACGAATATAGACTACGGTTTTCAGGGCTGTATACTACTTAGGACTCATTCGGAGTATAACCGAATTTTGAGTAATTGTGAAAGGATTTACTATCACTTGCGAGTACTTGAATGACAGATTAATTTCCTAAATGAGATTAATTTCTTGACTGGATTTCACGCCTATTGGTAAAATTGCAGAGCTTTTTTGGGTCGATTGCGAATTCCTAATCAATCACAAAAAGCTGGTTGAGAGAAGGCGGCTGTAAAAAACTGATCAAAGTTGATCAGAGTTATTTCTAGGAAACCCGAACGCGGAGGTATTTGATGACCCAGGAAAAAGCAGAGCTTCACAGAGGACTGAGGGAAGTTTATATTGACAGGACAACTTCCAGTTTTATAGATGGAAAAATTGGCAAGCTCTATTACCGTGGTTACAACATTGACGATCTCGCGACGAACTGTTCTTTTGAAGAAGTGATCTACCTGGTGATGGTAGGGGAGCTACCAACTGAAAGGCAGCTATCTGACTTTACAACCGAACTTCGCTCAAATATGGAAATACCAGATCAAATTGTGGATATTATCAAGGCCACAAAAGAAGCCCATCCTATGGATGTGCTCCGAACTGCCATTTCGGCAATGGCTGCATTTGATCCTGAGGTTGATGACAATTCATCTGAAGCTACCCTTCGGAAGGGGACCAGACTTACCGCAGCTGCCCCTACAATAGTGACTACTCATGCCAGAATACGTGAAGGTAAGGAGCCAATAAAACCAGACCCTAATATGAGTTTGGCGGCAAATTTTCTTCATATGCTTTTCGGAGAAATTCCTGATCCAAGAGACGTTGCACTTATCGACAAAGACTTCGTTCTTCATGCGGAACATGGATTAAATGCATCGTCTTTTGGTGCAAGAGTATCGGCTTCAACCCAGGCTGATCTTCACTGCGCTATTACTACGGGGATCTCTGTTCTAAAGGGTCCCTCACATGGTGGTGCTGCAGAGTCGGTGATGACTATGTCGTTAGAGATCGGAGAAGAAGATAACGCTGAAAAGTATGTTAAAGACACCCTATCTGGAGGGGGACGGATCATGGGTTTTGGGCATCGTGTTTATCGTGCTGTCGACCCCCGATCCCTACATTTACAAGACGATCTCAAGGAATTAGGAGAGAGAAAAGGACAACCTAAGTGGTACTCCATTCTTCAAAAAGTTGTTGAAGTAATGCAACCCTACGCAAGGAGAGGTATCTGCCAAAACGTCGATTTCTTTTCTGGGGCGATGTACTTCCTTCTTGATATTCCTGAAGATTTATTTATTTCAATCTTTGCTATGGGTCGTATACCAGGTTGGACCGCACAAGTTATTGAACAATTTGAAAATAACATTTTATTAAGGCCTCGTTTGGAATATGTCGGGGAACTGGACAGAGAATTTATATCGATTGAGAAAAGATCCTAAATCTCTTCCTGCTGAATTTTGTACAAACGAAAGGAGACATTGTGGTTAAACAAACAACGGCTGAAGAATGTGTTCATCATTGGGTACTGGACCAACCTAATGGCCCAACCAGCAGTGGAAGATGCAAACACTGTGGGACTAAAGAGGAGTTTCGCAACTCTATGCAGGGATCTGGCTGGGATCGCAGCGGGCAAGCCCGGAAACCTAAACAGCAGAGCAGCTAAAAGTTCCATGGCGGATTCTGAAAAGGCGTCGATATTTATCGACGCCTTTTTGGGTTTATATGGGGTATCGGCAGAGTTCTGTGGTTATTGATAAAAATAGGGGCGGCGCATACGGTGAGGTAGTCAGTCAGATACGTAAAACTGGGCCTATATCATTTGAAGAATTTATGGATATTGCTCTTTATTCCGGTAATGGTTATTACTCCAAGCCCGCATCTTTTGGGGTATATGGTGACTATTACACGAGCCCCTCCCTACATCCATTTTTTGGGTATTTGTTCGCTATTCAGATCATGAATATCTGGGAATACATGGATCGACCGAACCCATTTACAATTGTTGAAATAGGTGCCGGAGACGGAACCCTTGCGATTGATATTGTTTCCACAATACGGGCTGCGAATATAGATTTTTCAAACTGCTTGCAATATATACCAATTGACAGGGCTACAAGCAGAGGATGTGTAACAGGAGCTGAAATTGTGTCAGCTGACCTCTTGGATTTATATATTTCGGATTCGACTTCATGTGTTGTTTTGTCAAACGAACTTATTGACGCACTTCCGGTTGATATATTTGAAGTTAGAGATGGCCGCACTAAGGTTGTTGTGATTGATGTCGATAAACAAGGGAACCTTAAAGAAGAATTGATTGAAACTACCATAGATGAGTTTTACGATCTTGATATTTCTTCTCTGGAGGGATACAGGGGGCCTTTATGTAGAGACTTGGGACAATGGATTCCTACTGTTTTAGATTTAGTTCCCAAAGCCTTCTTCATCAATATAGATTATGGTTATGAGGAATCAGATTATCTCTCAATGGGTAAGTCTAATCGTTTACTTCAAACCTACTACAGACATGTGGACAACTTGAGTCCTCTTCTTCGTGTGGGGGACCAAGACATTACAGCCCACGTAAATTTTACTGCTTTAAGGAGGGCTTTTGCCCACCGAGGGATAAATTCTATTGGGAACATAACTCAGAGGGAATGGCTGTTTGGTTTGGGTTATTCGGATGTGATAGAAGATCTGCGATTGTCAGAGGGATTATCTAGAAGAGAAATAAGTCTTATAGATAGGCTAGTAGAAGTTGAAGGACTGGGTGGTTTCAGGGTAGAAATATCTCAAAGAGGTATTGATGGAGCAGAAATTTCCAAACTGAACAATTTAACCAACTTATCTAGATATTTTAGTGCAGTTCCTCCTGTTACCGACAAACATATGGCATTTCATCTAAATAGATAACATCGCCCAATTGTCTGGCCGTAATTTATGGTGCTTTGAAAATTATCTGGATTGACACTTTCTGGCAGTGGTAATAAATCCAGTATGGCCCACCATTCTGTGTGAGGGTCTAACACTTCTACCACCGACCTCCCAGGGTCTCTCCATCAATTCGATGGTGTTGATCAGAGTGAATTCTCCAACGGTTTTGAGGGTTTGGGCCAGGTCTGCTACCTGCATAATCGTAGGCAGGAAGGTGAGGATTAAACCTCCAGGTTTCAGACATTCGTAAACTTTCTGTATTGTGTGCCATGGCTCTGGCATATCTAGAATTGCACTATCCAATTCTGATTGATAAATATTTTGGGCAATATCTTCGGTAAAGAATTGCACGTTGTTTGGATTTTTGGCTATACCGTGCAAATTGGTTTTGGCCATGTCAGACATATCCTGTCTGATATCGTAGCTGTAGACATGCCCTTCGGGCCCTACTGCATCGGACAGTGCTATCGTTAAAGCTCCTGAACCGGAACCGGCTTCTAAAATCTCTGCGCCAGGGAAAAGGTTCCCGTATGTTAGTACGGCACCTATATCCTTCGGGTATACCACCGTTGCAATACGTTTCATGTTCAACATATATTCGGCTTTTGTTGGTCTGAACGCTACCATCCAGTGGCCGGTCTTGGTTCGAAACCATGTGCCTTCTCTCTGGCCGCATAGTTCTCCGTGATCTATATTTCCGATGTGTGATTCAAAGGAGCCGTCCTTTTCCAAGACAAACATATACTGTCTCTCTCGGCGATCAAACAGTATTACATAATCTCCAAACTGAAATGCGTTGCTATCGCTCATTTATAGAAAACTTCATAGATGTTTCTTGGTGATCTAAAGATTTTCTACTATCGACAAAATGTCTTGGGGATTTAAATCCGTGGCGGCCTTATATGTTTGTGAAAATCGGACTACACCATCTTTGTCTATCACTACTACTGCACGTGACGGGGTGCCAGTTTGATCATTAAAAACTCCATAAGCCTTCGAAACTTCTCCGTGTGGATAGAAGTCGGCCAAAATCGGGTAAGGGATTCCACCTAATGAGGATGAGAACGCTTTTTGAGAAGGACGCGAGTCACAGCTTATTCCCAGAACCTGGGTATCTGTCTCTTCAAATGCCTCGTTGTGTACTCGGAATGAAGAAACTTGGTGCGTTCAACCACCTGTGAATGAATATATGTGGAAGGAAAGAACTACATTTTTCTTACCCTTGAAATCACTTAACGTAATTGGTGCTCCCTCATTTGCCGGTAACGTAAAATCTGGTCCCTGGTCTCCTGTTGCTACCAATGTCAGCCTCCCTTAATGAACTCATTGAAAATTTTTTTCGGACGAAATCTTTTTACCACATTAGTTTACTATGAAGAACCCCTATAAGACCTTTTTTAGATGAGGAGAGGTATTACATACTAAAAAAGGTTCTCTATCTAATGTTCGAAGCCGGATTATTGTTATGGATTTGGCGATATTCCAATTCACGTATTGCCAAACATATATGTGTAATTTATGAAACACAATATTTCTATCAGATACTTATTCCAAATGCATGTTTAAAGTCTTGCCACACATTTTTCGGGACTTCATTCGTGGCGCTTTTATATACCTCGTCAAATTCTTTTAGGTTAGAGGGCCCAGTAAGGACAATACCATTGCCTTCAACCGGAGCCTGAAGAGCAAATTGTATTGCTAGATCACGGATGTTCAAATCACGGTCATCACACCATTTCCACATCTGGTGTGCCACTGGCAACACGGCTGGGTCTAGTTTGCTTCCTATGAGAGACGGTGGCAAATCTGAAGGTAGCCCTTTCTCAACATCTATTTTCGGTTCTGGCCCTGCCAGCAGTGAGCCCGTTAAAGGGCTGCCCAAAATGATCCCGACGTCTTTTTCAAGAGCTAATGGAATTGTTGTTTTGGCGATTGATTGCGAAAGTAATGTGTAGTCTAAAAATGACAACACGATGTCCATTTCCCCTGTTTCAATGGCTCGTCTATGGAATTCAGGCTGTCTCACACCAATTCCTATATGCCCGAGGCGTTTTTTAGATTTCCAATCGACTAGCACATCCAAACATTCCTGCAGAGGCGCTTCAATGTCATAGCGAGGGCCATGTATCAATACTGAATCCACATAATCTGTTCTAAGCAACTTAAAGCTGTTTTCTAAGCTCCATGTTGTTGCTTCTTTTGAAAAGTCTCTAAGAAATCTTGGATGGGATCCCACCTTCGTTTGAAGGTATACTTTTTCTCTCCAGTTCCCAGTTAATGCCAAACCCACTCGTGACTCACTAACTCCATATTCCGGGGAAGTATCGACAAAATTGATTCCACGTTCTATCGCCTCATGGATAGTTTCTACCGCTTCGTCATCTGGGCTTTTGGGGTCACCCAGATACCCACCTCCTAAACCGAGCGCCTTTGGTCTCATTTCGGTGCGTCCCAATCGTCGGACTTCCAGATCGGCCATTTTCTACTCCTATAGACCAATATTTTGGTCCCTTAGTGTTCTAGTTGGGCAAGATTCCCCGATCGAATAGAAGGTTCTTCAAATTCTTTTTGTTTTGGAGCCAACGGGCGGATTTGAACCGCCGACCTGCTGTTTACGAAACAGCTGCTCTGCCACTGAGCTACGTTGGCTCAAAGAGGGAATATTAGCCTGAGAATGTTAGCACAGCTAAACGGGCTGGTATCGATTGGATTTATATATATGACAGAGAAGAAAAAGAAATTTATACTTCTTGAAGTCTACACAATAATAAGTAAGGGACTAGCGAAAAGATTATCAATGGAAATGGATAAAAAAGCGCCAATCGTCATAGCTCATCGAGGGTTCTCTTCTGAGTATCCTGAAAACACCGAGACGAGTTTCAATGCAGCCGTGAACGCTGGATTCAACTACATAGAACTGGATATACATCTTACAGCGGATTCAGTTATTGTCGTAATGCATGATGAGACGGTGGACAGGACCACCAATGGTAAGGGGAATATCAGGGACCTCTATTTAGATCAGATCAAGAGTCTGGATGCAGGTTCGTGGTTCGATTCTAATTCACCCTCGGAGGAAGTCCCAACGTTTCGGGAAATCTTAGCAAAATTTGAAAATCGAGTTCACATTTTTGTAGAGATTAAATCCGAGGAGGAAAAATTACTTACAGAGCTTCGGCATTTGTTAGAGTCGATGGGATGGCTTCCTGATAGCAATTACGACAGGTCACAGGGGTCATTAACAGTGCCAGGGATATCGATAATATCATTTTTACAGAGTCAACTAGTGCTGTCAGCAAAAATATTTCCTGAATTAGCACATGGTCTTCTGACTATTGAGGCAACTGATGAGCTAATAGAGTGGTGTGTGAGCAAGGGTATGGTGGGAGTATTTCCTTACGTTGGATATATAGACAAGAATTTCGTATCAAATGCACATAGCTCCGGTTTGTATGTAGGAGCCTGGGGTTTTGAACATCCGGAGCAACTATCAAGAGTTCTTGGCCTGGGACTAGATGGTGTTACTGTTGACTGGCCAGTTGAAGCGGGCGCACTTATAAACAAAGAAATTAGAGTTAATGAGTAGTTAATTTTCTAATTTCCTAACACGGATATCTTCTGCAATTGCTGTTTTTATTCCAGATTCTACATTCACCCAGCGCAGCACCAGCGTCCCGGCGATTATGATCACCAGGATTGAGAGTATAGCTGACCTGGTGTCAAGAACTCCTGTTACAAAAACGTAAAGAAGGGGACCGAAGACGGAAGATGCTCTACTCATAAAACCAAAGAATGAGAAAAATTCCCCACTTCTTGTTTCAGGAGATATCTTAGTAAAAAGACTTCGTGCTAGTGCCTGACTCCCACCCATCACCATACCAACGAATAGTCCAAGCAGCAGCCATTGAGATCCGATGCCAAGACTGAGTGGAGCCCAAACCTTGGACCTCATCAGAGAAGGCCACCAGTCAATTGGCCCTTCGCCCAATAATGAGGGGTGTGAAATACCTATCGACTGTCGGCCCCCAATAGGACCGTTTATAGCCACGGCACTGTATCGAGATTCTTGTTCGTATTCTAAGGTTGTTAATAGGCGGGCACTATCCTTCTTAGACAATATGCTTCCCTTCTCTATATTGTCTGTTTTAGCTGACCAAGCTTGATCGGTCTGTGAGTCAGTTAAATCTGGGGCAGATGTGACAAGATAGTTACCTCTTGCCTCAACGTATTCCAGCCTATAGTCGTAATTTCGTGTGTCAGCAGGAGAAAGTGGGACTAATGCTATTCCGAACAAAACAATGAATACCCAACCTATTAGTGATACGTACAATGCATTTTTCGTTGTTGTGTGCCTGGCCAACACACTGAACAGCATGGCCCCTCCGGCGGCAACGAATTGAATGATGAGTATGGTTGCCATATTAAAAGCTAACGGTATGTGTAAAGTATCAGCTGCGAATGCTCCCGCCAGTCCCATCACAGTTTGCAGGCCATCGTTGAAAAGAAGATAGGCGACAAGGTATATCAATATTTCTCTGAATCTAGTTATATCGCGTAGCGTATTGGCGATTCCTGTAAAACCAAATTTAGTAACCTGAGCAGCGGTTAGTTTGAGAGTTTGGGGATATCGGTTAATAGTGGGGGGTTCGGGTAATACCTTGAATGTCCATAAAGCCCACCCAAACCACCATACACCTATAGATGCGAGGGAAAACCTTGTAATAAGGTCAACATAAGAGCTTTCACTTAACAACAAATTCAAGACCAGGTGAATTAATAGAAGAAGTCCTCCTCCCACGTACCCGTAGGCGAAGCCTCTAGAGCTAACCTCATCTGACAGATTTCGAGGGGCAATGTGCGGCAGAAATGAATTGTAGAAAACCAGACTACCTGCAAATCCTATATTCCCTATACCAAAAGTGATTAGTAACCATATCCAGGCGAACGGGGTATATGCGGAGAAAAAAGTAAGAATAGTACAACTGGCCCCGACAATCGTATAAGTCCAGAGTAGAATCTTTTTCACCGCTATTCGGTCTGCGATTATTCCTAGTATGGGAGTAGTGATTGCAACGATAGCGGTTGATGAAGCGGCGGCTAGGCTCCAGACTGAACTACCGGTGAAAGTGAATCCCCACAAAATAGCCTCGTCTCCCAGCGCATCTTTAAAAAGAAAAACAAAGTAAACTGGAAATATAGCAACTATACCGCTTGTCGCGAAGGCCGAATTGGCCCAGTCATACATACACCAGGCACGAATGATTTTTCTATCCGATGCTGGAAGATCACTTAGTTTTGCTGTTGCCATAGTTGATTAAAGGTGTTCCTATCCATTCTTCTGTCTGAGTTGATGTGAGGAACTCGTTAAACTGAAATTTATATGTATAGTCCAATTAGGGAGCCATATGGAAGATGGTAGACGGGTGAATGTAGAATCTCTAGGTAGTTTATAAACTAATCTGCGAGGAAGTGAACACAAATGCTTGACTATTACAGCGTGGCTGAATTATTTGATTCAGAAGATCTTCAGATACAGAGATCGGCAAGAGATTATTTGGATCGTGAATTAATGCCAAATGTTGCGATGTGGTGGGAATCGGGGAAATTTCCAACCAGGATCATTCCTGACTTTGGGAAAATGGGATTTCTTGGTGCTAATTTGTCGCAAGAATACGGATGTCCCGGGGTTGGTAATCTTGCCTATGGATTAATAATGTATGAATTAGAAAGAATAGATTCTGGTCTCAGAAGCTTTGCTAGCGTCCAAGGGGCTTTAGTTATGTACCCCATAAGTAGGTATGGATCTGAAGAGCAGAAGCACGAATTGTTACCTCAGATGGCTGATGGAAAGATTGTTGGCTGCTTTGGACTAACGGAGCATGAAGGAGGTTCAGACCCTGGGGCAATGAAAACCACAGCGGTGAGAGATGGTGAGACTTATATTTTGAATGGCACTAAAATGTGGATAACCAATGGTAATATCGCAGATATTGCCTTGGTTTGGGCCAAAGATGATGAAGGCACTGTGAGGGGATTCTTAGTTCCCACCAGTACCAATGGATTTAAAGCCAACGAAATAGAAAAGAAAATGAGTATGAGAGCCTCTGTTACAAGTGAACTTGTACTAGAAGATGTGGAAGTGTCTGCGACTGCTATGCTTCCGGATGCCAAGGGTTTATCCGCTCCACTTTCCTGCCTTACTCAAGCTCGATATGGGATTGCTTGGGGAGCCTTGGGCGCGCTGGAGAGTGTTTACAATGACGCGCTCAGATTCTCCAAGTCACGAAGTACTTTTGGTCGCCCGATTGCCAGTAGACAGCTTGTGCAAGACAAGTTGGTGGATATGGTTACCGACCATACGAAAGGTCTTCTGTTGGCCTGGAAATTGGCGAAAATGAAAGATGCCGGAACGATGGCTTACAACCATGTATCGTTGGCCAAACGTGAAAATGTTAGAGCTTCTTTAAAGGCTGCGAGAACAGCTAGAGAGGTGTTGGGGGGAAGTGGCATAACCTTGGACTATTCTGTGATTCGCCACATGCTGAACCTGGAAACAGTCGATACTTACGAAGGCACGAGAGACATTCATACACTAATCATTGGACGAGACATTACAGATGAGAATGCCCTAATGTAATAATTTTTCTACGAACCTTATCTAAACGCAGGAATTACTTCTGACGAAAATAAGCTCAAGCTTTCTTCATTATGTTCTTGTGACAATGATCCTACCCTAAAGTGAAGAATCAATCCTCCCACACCAGCGTGACTCAGTTGAGATATTCTTTTGGATACGGTTGAGGGAGATCCATATATTATATTGTGACGGGAAGTAAACCTAGGATTCTCTAAATTTTCTCTAACGCTTCCCAATTCTTCAGGGGTATTCAAGGTTTCGCGAGCATTTCTTATGTGACGTGTGTATTCTTCAAATGCTGGAAGTGCTCTGTCAGCGGCCTCTTTATCTGATTTAGCGACGACTATGTTTCTCCAAATTCTGGTTTGCGATAGGTTCTTTTTTATTAGACTTTCTTCATAACCGGAAATTCGCATGACTTCCTCGTATTTATGGAAAAGCCGAATTGTTTCTTTATCGGACTGCACAACCATCATAAATGGACGTCCTTGCTTGGCCATTTCTACCAGAGTTCCTTCAGTTGCTAAAGCTCTTATAAGTGGCGGGTGAGGTTTTGTATAAACAGCAGGTCTAAGTTGAGGAATTTCTAGACGGAAGTATTTTCCCTTGTATGCATAAACGGTTTTATTGGCCCATGAGGATGTCAATATTTCTTCGGATTCAAGTAGCCTGTCTTGTGCTTCATTGAAAGGAATCCCGTAGGCCCTATATTCATAGAAATTAAAAGCTGTTCCTCTTCCTATGCCAAGGGTCACACGTCCTCTACTAAGGTTATCCAACAGGGATATCTGTTCAGCAAGTCTGGTTGGGTGATGCAATGCCATTTGGATCGCAGAGAATCCAATACCAATTTTTGAGGTGCGTCCTATCACCGTTCCAGCAAATGCAATTGGATCAACGTAAGCACATGCGCCATCAAGATGGTGTTCTCCAATCCAAACTTCGTCGTATCCAAGTTGCTCACTGAGAATAGACTCATTGAGAGCTTCCGTAACCGCTCTGTAATCATCTGAAGGGCCGTTAGATTGTGGAAAAAGAAAGTTTCCGAATTTCATGGCAGCCTGTTAGTTAATATCGATTACGAAAAGCATTTATGTCAGGGAAACCCCAATAACTCCACCTACGGTAAGTACTATACCCGTAGCCCTAGTCACCATGGCCTTTCCCTTGAAAGATTCGCTGAACAATCCGATCACAGGGATGCTAAGTATTAATGTTAGGCCAAAAACAAATAATGGTCTCGTTGCCATCACAGTGGCAGTTAAGTAGATCTCTCCCGAATAAACGGAAAGGAAGAAGAAAAGTATCGCAAAGAACACTAAGATAACTTCGGTTATAGAGAATACCAGCATAGTTTTAACATTGGTAAATAAAGTTATAAGTCCCTGTCTTACTCCTGGCAAAAAGATTAACGAAACGCAGGTAATTCCTCCCCCAAGTGCCCTTAATGAAAATTGAGTCCACATCGTCATTTCCTCGGCAATAGTTTTAGATAAAAACTGGCTTAGTCCGAAGGACATACTCGCTAATAAAAGGAATACTAATGCCAGTATGCCTACTCCTTCTGTTGAGTTAGTTGACTTGGGAGCAAGAGAGACCATTGCAGCACCTGCGACTGTTACGATCACAAATACCCATGCAAAAAGACTGACTTGCTCATCCAGGAATAGAAAAGCGAGGAATGCCACAAAAATAGGATAAGTGGAGACTACTGGAACTACACGCGATACGTCTTGGGACTCCATAATTATGAACATTCCAATTAGGTATGTCCCAGAGAATACACCCGATAGCAGGGCCACTATTACGGTAGAGGTATCAAACCCTGAAAAGGTGGCCAACGGTACGGTTGCTATTCCAAGGAGAATTTGGGCTACACCTACTGCTGCCACAAAGATTTTTCCGCTGCCGATGTGATCGCTGATAAGTATTTTATCGAGTACCGACACTAAGGCAAAAGTAAATGCACTGGCCGCAGCAAACACCATCCATTCCATTTTCGAGTACTTCCTTATTTACCTAGCTGGATATGGGATACTTTTAAGACGGCTCAAAAGTTTTCTGCCAGATACCTGGAGAGTCTGCTTCATGTTCCATTGCATTACGCATACTGGCATTGGATGGGTGGGCTGTTTGTTGTTCAAACCATTCTTTCGTCTGGGAGGTCTTAACTGACTCCATCTCATAGAAGGTCATATAGGCAGGAGTGCCCTCAACAGTTTTGTATCTTCGGCCACGTACCACACCGGGAACAGTTTCATAGTTAGGTACATATACGGTGTTGTACCACTCATTCCATTCGTCTTCTAGTTTCGCAGGTATCCCCATTCGTCCTATCTGTAATGCAGGTGCTAACCCACTGGAGGCTGTAAGTGCGTCCACAGCCTCTGGGAATATTTGCTGGTAAACATTCCGTATATATCTGCTTGCTATTACATCGGGTGACATTTTCTTTGACCATTCGCTTGGATTAGTTTTTAGCTCCAGGTACTTAGGAGATTGTAAAACTTCTATCGATTCCAATTCGTATACGGCCAGATGTTTTGGTCCATTAACAACCGCTTCATATCTTGCAGCGCTTAAAATGCCAGGCACAGACAACCTTTCATAGATATGTTCTTCGTTGTACCACTTGTTGAATTCTTGCTCTACTGCTGCTGGTACGTCGCACCAGACGGCTAGCATTCCGCTTCCTTTCAGTTTTCTCAAGTGATTTCTCCAATGGATTCTTAATTAGTGGGCAATGTATCACAGGTCGTGAAAATGGCTTCTATTTCCTGCTGCAGGTTTTAGAAACTATGTTGCTGATGAAGGTCTTCATTAGTGATTCAACTTTGTGCTGAGCAAAGTTCCATGAGGCTGCATGTGGAGCACCCTCTAGTCGGAGGTATTCGTACAGATGGGGAATAATGTTGGCGAATTGATCACTTTGAGCGACTGGTACGGTTTGGTCTTTCGTACTATGGATGAGCAAAATTGGGGTCTCTATTTCACTGGCTTTAGATATGTAGTCGAGTTCTGACCAGTCGAGGTTTACAAGTTTAGAAACCATTTTTTTTATCGGGGGTAAAAGAGTTGTTATTGGAAATGGAAGGGCTTTAGCTTTCGCAGTTATGATCCCATTCAGGTCCAAAGCGGGTGACTCAAGTACTATCCCATTTACATGTGAGCGAAGATTTGATTTCAGAATGAACTGCAAGGCTATGGAACCACCCATACTGTGACCGAGAATGAATATGTTTTTAGCACCTTGATTTATCACGTATGCTACTGCAGCCTCTAGGTCTCTCCACTCTGTTAGGCCGAACATGTGATATCCACCTCTATCGACGGGAGAGTCAACGTCATTTCGATATTTTATTAACATTTGATTCAAACCCATAGATTCAAATAATGGGGAAAATCTAAGGCTCTCCCTTCTATTCGACCGGTGCCCATGCACGCATACCATCCAAGTTTCACCTTCCCCAGATATTACCCAGGCCCCTAGGTCACCAAGTTCTGATCTGAATCTGACCTCGGAGTAATCTAAACCAATACTGTACTTTGGATTTTTTTGGTGAATGAACACATCTGCCCTGACCCTGTTGCCTAGTTGAATATTGCCACTAGTGTTTACAACTGACCTCGTAATTGTGTTCTGATGATGTATTACTGGGCCATTAGCTATCAGACTTCCTTCTCTGGAGACCAATCCAACTAACGGAAGCTCGAGGGCCCGGGTATCTTCAACACTAGGTTCTATAGTTACATTATTACTATCTAAGTAAGTTATCTGGGAGAAATATTCTAGATTTTCCCTCATAACGGAGAATCCTTGGCGTCTAGCCTCTAGGGAGTAATAGATAAGGATGGAGACTACTAATATAACTAAGCTTCCACATAAGGCGGTAGCGGCTATCAAAATAATCATCTTATACTTCGTGGAGGTATGAGTAATTCATCAGTGACGTTCAATAACCTGTGCTAGTCTCTGTCCATTCAATAACTAACGAGAGGACTTTATTGTCTCCTTCTCACCAAATTTTACAACCCGAACTTAGAGATTCTGATTCTCCAGCTGTAACGTGTATAGGAGCTCTTAGTCCCGCTGAGGTATATACCGTTGATAGCCCCCTGTTGTGGGATAAGGGAACTGAATGGAATAGCAGAGCTGATTTTTTGTCAGATGACGCGGTAATAGTGGCGGCATCATTGAATTCTTTGGGCTGGAAAGTTGGGCTCGTAACTAATCGACTTGGGGATGACGTAATGGGAGAGAATGTTGTCAGGGAACTTTGCAGGCTCGGCATAGAAGGGACGGTTGTTTTGGATCCCAGTATTGAAACTCCTTATGAGATAGTAATTTCTGACAAAACTGGAGGTCGAACATATATCTGGAAAAGACAAGAGAATGTTTTGTTGACCATGAAGGAATCTGATCTTTCCGTTATTACGGATTCGAAATTTGTCTATGCCGATATATATGACTGGCCATACAATGCTCCCGCACTTGAACAAGCACGTATCCTCGGAATACCTGTTTTTTTTAACCTAGAAGACCTAGCCCTTGTCGATAAAGTGGGGCTAGACGTTTATTCATTGGCCACTGTGGCTCAAATATCAGTGACTGAAAATTTACCGATAGATTTTGCTTCGAACTGGGCTAAGGAGGCTCTAAGTCGTGGGGTTGGAGTCGTAATGATCACAGGAGGTCCAATGGGTGTCCACTACTATTCTAGCGATTTATGTTTTGGTGTCAGTGCTCCTGATATAACACTTATTGACTCCAATGGAGCGGGAGCGATTTTCGCATCGGGATTTCTGTCAGGTTTTCTAAGGAATATGAGTCCAGTAGAAAGTGTTAAGTTTGGAGTAGCAATATCCTCTCTTAGTTGTGAGAAAATTGGGACTGCGCTTCCTGATGTTAATAAAATTAATAAGCTTTTCAAGGGTTTAAAAAGCTCAACTATTTAAATTGAAACGCATTTGAGAATTAGACAATTTTAACTGGAATAGTTAAGGGTCCTATATTGTGTCTACTGAAGGAGAAATTTAGTCCGCTTCTGCGACTCTGGCAATTGGAATGCCTGTTTGATAAATGGTTCTCAAAGTTTGGAACGACCAACTTGCAAATACTGCAAACACGAATAAAAGACCACCAACGGTCAACATAGTGTCTGCTGGCATGACATTCCTTAACCCGTTCCAAAAACTAAATTCCAGGAAAGAGATTTCTGCCAAAGCACCGTTGGCTAAGTTCATTGATGCCATGATTCCACCAATATGAACTGAATAAACGGCACCCACTCTTCCTCGCACATTGTCCTCTGTTACCAATTGGATCATCGTGTGGGTAAGGGTCATAAAGCCTGCTTGGGCAGCACCCATTAGGATCGCAGCGCCAATGGCCATAGGCATATTTATTGAAAGGGCGAGGATGATTGGGGCCACACCACTAATGAGACCTAAATACAGGAACATTCTCCCCTTGGTTGATTCTTGCCTTACGCCTGAAAGAGCTATGACGCTTATCAATGCACCAGCTCCTATAGACATCATCATTAAACTGAAATCACTCCCCTCCACAGCACCGAACTTCTTTACAGAAAGAACGGGCAGTATCGATTCGAAAGACATAGTGAATCCACAATGAAGGAACGCCATTAAAACTATGAGCCTTAGTCTTGCGTCTTTATAAACATATGGAACTCCTTCGACTAGGTTTGAAAAGAAGCCCCTTTCTCTGTCCATATTCCCGGTCGAGGCACTTCGTATTCTTAATGATTGAATCAGGCTGATGAGATAGAAGCCTGAACATAGTAGAAAAGCCCATTCGATTCCAAGGATGAGTAAGGGAAGAATTGCTAGGGGTCCTATTAGTCGAGACCCATGCATGGTTGCCTGATTCAGTGCAACGGCGTTCAGCAGACGATCCCGAGGGACTAGATTGGGGACCAAGGCTTGACCCACAGGCATTTGTGCAGACCTAGCGGACCCGTCAATAAATGCCATCGCCATCAAGTGCCACATCTGGATGTCACCTGCAAAAATAAGCACTGCAAGAATTAGGTTGTGGCCTAGGTTTAAGCTGAATAATCCAGCCATTACCTTCCGTCTTTCAAATCTATCAGCCAAGTAGCCACTGAAAGGTGGAATAATAACCCTGGGAATCATGGCAAGAAAGGTCACAATAGCGACATCAAGTGACGAGTGGGACATATCCCATACAAGCCATCCTCTTGCCACTATAAGTGCCCAAGCGGCCGCACCTGCGGCTATGCTTCCAATCCACAAAATACGAAAATCTCTAAATTGAAGTGCCGACAAAAATCGGTTATTAGTAGCATTCAGTAACAAATGTACCGCCGTAACATATTAAAAGTTACAAGCTATTATAGGCCCTAGGAGAGCATATGCATCTTAGTTCTTTTAGGGGGGATAATTCAGTTAATTAACAGGAGTGAATTATATGACTACTAGTTCGTTACCAGAAGAAGAAGAGATTCTTAGTTATTTTCAAAAATTGAGTAATTGGGGACGATGGGGAGATGAGGATCAGTTGGGAACTTTGAATTTTTTGACCCCAGAGAAAGTTCAACAATCCGTTTCTCTTGTGGCCGATGGAACGACCGTATCTTGTGCCCGTCCGGTTGTATTTGATCCGACACCGGACGCCACTGCCCCTGCTGTACATTACATGGTTGAAAGTGGAGAGGGCTGGGAGACCGGACAGAAAGTCACCAGTAGACTATCTCAAGCTGCCACAGACTATATCGGCATGGTATTTCATGGATACACAGTTACACATATTGACAGCTTGGCTCATTTTTTTTGGAAAGGCAAAATGTACAACGGACGTCCATCACATCTTGTATCAACGAACTTGGGAGCAACTGTCGAATCTATTGAGGTTGCGGCTGAAGGAATTGTTACAAGGGGGGTTTTGGTAGATGTGCCCAGGATTAGAGGAGTTAATTGGCTGGAGAGGGGAGAGGGGGTCCTTCCGTCCGACATAGAGGCCGCTGAAAATCAGATGGGCTTCCAAATTGAAGAGGGAGACGTACTTTTGGTAAGGACAGGGCAACTGTATCGGAGAGAAATAGAAGGTCCTGTCGACTTTAGGGTAAAAGGCTCCACAGCGTGTCACGCAAGTTGTTTGCCACTGCTGCATCAGCGAGGTATCGCAGTATTGGGGACCGATACTGGGAATGACATTATTCCACCACCATATCCAAACGTAATTCAGCCGATTCACCAGGTGGGCATTGTGGCTATGGGACTTTGGATTCTTGATAACGCTAATTTAGAAGATTTAGCTGTGGAATGCGCTCGGCGAAATCGTTGGGAGTTCATGTTGTCTATGGGACCTCTAAAGCTGACTAACACTACTGGATCCCCTGTAAATCCAATTGCTATATTCTAGTCTAGATTGATCAGCAGCTAGGTTGGATATTTGCCAGTTGACGCGTGTTGCCTTATTCTTGTCCACCGCGAAACTTAGTAAGGTCGTTGGTTTTGATCGATAGGAAATTGACAATAATCTTTACGGCTGCAAGGAGGATTTAAATTGGCTGAATTCAAAGTTGTTACACAGAAGCCCGCCGGAGTCACTTTCGACCTGGCAGACGGTTCATATATTTTGGAGAGATTGGCTCTTGATCCCATTGGAGCTGAAATTGTTGAGATAGATGCCCAAAGTGAGGATGAGTTTATAGCGGAAGCAAAAAACGCAGATGCCTTAATTGCTAGAGGGAGACCAATTACAAGAAAGATTATTGAGTCGCTTGAAAATTGTAAGGTTATATCGCTAGGGAGTGTGGGTGCTGATACGGTTGATGTGGTTGCTGCTACTGAGCACGGCATACCTGTAACGAATGTTCCTGATACATTTATTGAAGAGGTGGCTGACCACACCATGATGCTATTGTTAGCATCTTTTCGACGTCTCAATGTGATGGACGCTATGGTTAAAGATGGGAGATGGTCTGAAGGAAGGCCGTTGTTGTCAGAATTTCCTAGGTTATGGGGTCAAACTCTTGGATTTATATCCTTTGGACATGTTGCGAAGGCAACATCTGTAAGGGCCAAGGCGTTTGGAGTGAATATGATCTCATTTGATCCATATATTGAGGAACTTTCAATGACCGAGTATGGGGTGGAACCTATAAGTACACTTGAGGAACTCCTACAACGTTCAGACATTGTGTCCATGCATGCACCTTCTACTCAAGAAGTTCATCATTTAATGTCGGAGGACCAGTTCAGGGCTATGAAGCCTACTGCGCTTTTTATTAATAATGGTCGAGGTCCTACTGTTGACGAAAAGGCACTTATTAAGGCACTGGAAGAAGGTTGGATTGCAGGTGCTGGTCTGGATGTTTTTGAACAGGAACCTCCTGATCCAGAAAATCCTCTTCTGCACATGGAGAATGTCATAAGCACTCCCCATGTAGCCTCTGCTTCCCAGAGAATGGCCCCAGAGACTCGGAGACGAGTAGGTCAGGAAGTTTCCCTCGTACTCACTGGTAGATGGCCTAGAACCTGTGTAAATCCTGCGGTGTTAGCAAATGCTGGCCTAAAGCGATGGCAGCCTTATTCAATGGGTCGTGGTCCAGGTTCTGGATAAAAATAACGGCGCTTAAAAACTTAGCAATTACGTGTAAAAGGGGTCTTCAATAGGTCTCGATTCGGAGTGTGCCCACGGTCTATGACTAGTTACTTTTTAGGCACAATTGCTGAGATGGTCATGAATATAGCCAGCAAAGCAACCACAAACATTGTGTAGAACGCCAATTCGTAGCTTTCCGTTCCATCTCTGATGACTCCGGAAAGTAGTGCTCCGATTGCCTGCCCAAAGGCGTTAAATGGTTCAGTTATTCCTCTAATAGCCCCAAGAGAATCTCGTCCGAAGTAGTTAGCGAATGCTACTGGTGGAATCACTAACGCTCCACCCAAAGAGATTCCAAACAGTGAGGCTACAATTAGGGCTGTTAGGGGACTATTGACGGATATAAACAGAAGTGCAGCTGCCGCCATTAGGGCGGCAACAAGAGCGTAGCAAAATCTGGCAGCAACTTTTTCGATTATCAAACCCCACCCAAGCCCACCCAGCCCTGTGAATACTGCAGTTAGACTCACTGCCGAAGCTGCAACTTTTGAACCCAAATTTATGTCTTGCAAATAAGCAGCCATATGTATATTTGTACCTGACTGGATAACATAGAGGAACCCTGTGCCTACAGCCAGCTGCCATAGGGCTGGTGTCTTCATTGCCTCTCTAAGTGTCCAAGATATTTCTTCCGCTGTATCTTGTTTTGAGGCCTCTCCTTCGTTATCCGGTGGAGTTTCTCCATCTGGTAATACACCCACTGACTCGGGAGTCTCTGCCAGAAATAAAAATGCAGGGAGTAAGGCAACTATCCAGACGGCTACACCCAGAATTTGCCAGGTAACCTGCCATCCGTATATTCCTATCAGTATTGAGGCCATTAGAGGGAATCCGGTCATTCCTATTGAATGACAAAATGAAAGTATTCCGTTTGCTCTACCCCTGCTTTTTATAAACCATCTTGAGACCACAACAGAGGATCCAATTTGCACAGGGCTACTAAATATAACTCTGCCGATTCCGTAAGTGATGTAAAAAAATACGGGTACTGTTGCCCAACCAGTTAAAAAAGTTGTTATTCCAAGGACTAGTACACTCACGCTGAGAACGGTCCGGGCTCCATATTTATCGACCGCCCAGCCTGTCGCAGGTGACAAAAATGTAGATGCCAATCCGCCCGCACTTGCCGCTCCAGCAAGAACAGTACGGCTCCATCCAAGGTCATCGGCCATGGGGTACATAAACACGGCCAAGGTTAGGCTCGCTGCTGCGTTGCGAACGACTTGCGTTGAACCGGATGTTGCCAGAATTACCCAGCCGTAGAAAAACGGAGTTCTCTTAGCGAGAATATTTGCGAGATTCAATAATTCCTCCAACGGCTATTGTAGCGACGAAAGATGCTAGCACCACATTATCCAGTGGTCAAAATTTAGGAATTCATCTCTAATATCATGTGAGAACTGCTTTCTAGTGTTATCGTTAAAAGCTAAGTGCTAGACTGGCATGTAGTTTAATAGTTTGTGAGCAGTGTCAATCAGCTCATGTAATAGTGACTAAAGTGAAATACCTAGTTTTCTAGAGGAGTGTGGGAAGTCTTGGCTGATATTAAAGTTGCAATAATTGGGGTGGGAAACTGCGCCTCCTCATTTCTACAGGGGATTACGAAATATGCGGATGCTGGTCCAGATGAGACCATTCCAGGGCTCATGCATCCGGTTATGGGAGAGTATGGGATTGGTGACATCAATGTGGTCGCAGCCTTCGATGTTGATGCCAACAAAGTTGGCAAAGATCTGTCTGAGGCGATTTTTTCTGAACCCAATAACACCATGAAATTTCAAGATGTACCGGACCAGGGTATTGTTGTGCAAAGGGGTATGACTCATGATGGGGTTGGGAGATATACATCTGAACTCATAACCAGGGCACCTGGTGGGACGGATGATGTGGCACAGATACTTAAAGATAGAGAGGTAGATGTTGTTATAAATTACCTACCTGTTGGCTCAGAGGAAGCTACTAAATGGTATACAGAGCAGGTATTGCAGGCGGGGTGCGGATTTATTAATTGCATACCTGTTTTTATTGCGAGTGGAGAAAATGATTACTGGCAGAATCGCTTCCGAGAAGCAGGAGCCCCTATCATTGGCGATGACATTAAGTCCCAAGTTGGGGCTACCATTACCCACAGGGTACTGACGCGCCTGTTCATGGACAGAGGGGTAGAGTTACTGAGGACTTACCAGCTTAATTTTGGTGGTAATACTGACTTTATGAATATGTTAGATCGAGATCGGCTGGTTTCGAAAAAGATTTCGAAAACACAGGCTGTAACTTCCCAGGTTGATGAATTCATACCTGACAGAGATGTCCACGTAGGACCTAGTGATTATGTGCCCTGGCTGACAGATAGAAAATGGTGTTACATCAGAATGGAAGGTAAGAGTTTTGGTGACGTGCCGCTCAATATTGAGCTAAAAATGGAGGTCTGGGACAGCCCTAACTCAGCAGGAGTCGTAATCGACGCGGTCAGATGTGCCAAAATTGCCAAAGATAGAGGACTTAGTGGTCCTATCACCGCCCCGTCCTCTTATTTTATGAAATCCCCACTTATCCAATATACAGATGATGAGGCTCGCCAATTAGTGGAAGACTTTATTGCAGGGGAGGAGTCCGCTCAGGGATAAGAGTGTGATGCGCGAAAATTTTAAAGAGTAGATAGGTTGTTAAGGCAGTAGTTCCTACTATGAAGATCGGTCAATTTTCGCCATATGATTTCGCTGTACCTGGGGGTGTGAATGAGCATATATCAAATCTTCACAGGAAGTTTGTAGAAAGAGGATTTGATTCCAAGGTAATCGCCCCATATTCTGATGCGGATTCCTCTCTCAAGTACCCAAACAGATTGGATGCATCGTTCATTCCGATGGGAAAACCGATTGCCGTTCCCTCCGGTGGCTCTATCGCGAGAGTCAATCTATCACCTTGGATCTATCGCCAAGTCGCTCATTTAATAAAGAAAGAATCCTTTGATGTCGTTCATATACACGAACCTTTCGCTAGTCTTATTACGCTGGGCGCTCTCGCAGCGGATATTCCAAGCTTCGTGACAAGAGTTGCCACATTTCATACCTACAAGGGGAGCCATTTTTATAGAGTAATGGCCAATAAAATACTTCGTCGTTATGCCTCTAAGTTAAAGGGAAGTATAGCGGTATCGGAAAGCTCAAAACATTTTGTAAAGGAGTTTATTCCCAGCGACTACAAAATTATCCCAAATGGTATTTTTGTTGACGAATTTAAGGAAGCGAAACCATTTTCAGAGTTTACAGACGGGAAAATTAATATTCTTTTTCTGGGGAGGCTGGAAAAGCGGAAAGGACTTCGATATTTGTTGTCTGCGTACAGTGATTTGAAGTGGGATTTTCCCAATATAAGACTTATTATCGCTGGTGGTGGGAATATGGATGCTGAATCTCACAGGATTATTGGATCTCGTAATCCTTCCGATATCGTGTTCACTGGAGAGGTATCTGAGCGTGATAAGGCGCGTTACTATAGAACTGCTGATATCTTTTGCGCTCCTGCGACTGGTCAAGAAAGTTTTGGAATTGTCCTTTTGGAGGCTATGGCTGCAGGGGCAACCATTGCTGCAAGCAGGATTGATGGGTTTTCCAATGTAATACAGGATCACAAGAACTCTATGATGTTTACCCCCAAAAATGTCGGGAGTTTAAGGGGAGTGCTCAGTCAGTTGATCACTAGCCCAAAGTTAAGAGATCATCTGTCTGGAGCCGCCTGGAAAGACGTAGAGCGATACAACTGGGACACAGTAGCCTCAGAAGTCATCAGCTATTACCAACAATTAGGCGCCATGACCCGTTCTTCTCGGGAATTCAATGGAGTTACGGCTTGATAACATGAAATACCTTACTTACATGGGTTATTAGCAGGATGTGGAATAGAGACTCAATGAGAATGTTGCTGGAACGATATTATGAAGTTCCAGTTTCCGCCGGTTTTGACAAGTTGGGATTTTCGCCTAACGGTGTAACAATATTGGGTCTGATAGTCACTCTTATTTCCGCAATATTCATTTCTCTAGGTATGTTCCTTGTTGGCGGTATTGTGATGCTTATTGGGAGCGCTCTAGACTTGATTGATGGAGGTTTGGCGAGGCGATTGGGAAAAGTTAGTAATTTTGGTGCCCTACTAGACTCTGTTATTGATCGGTTTCAAGAGGCGTTGGTGTTTTTTGGGGTACTGATATATTTTCTGACTGGGCCATGTGATTCCTTAATGACGGGGTTTGATACTTGCTCAATCGGTCCAGTTCTTGCTTATTCTGCTTTTATCGGTTCGGTTATGGTTAGCTACTTGAGGGCCCGGGCTGAAGGTCTGGGAATAGATTGTAAAGTTGGGATTATGACTAGGCCTGAAAGAGTTATTGCTGTGGGGATAGGTCTTATACTTTCACAGTGGATATCGATAGTAATACTGTTCGTATTGGTGATTATTACAGTTCTGGGCTTGTATACCACAATCCAAAGGCTCGTTCATTCATCGGTGATGTTGAAAAAATCAGAATAATGTGTCAGTCATAATGGTTTGATACGTAAGGAGGTAGTCTTGGCCCAGTTTCTTAATCAGTCTGATAGCGATTTTGTCAAAACCCGGTTTGAAGAAGAGATGATAGATGACGTTAAGCTGACTCTTTTTACCGAGCCTGATTTAAAGGGTCTTGTAGTCCCTGGCATGGATTGTGAGACCTGTGCCCCAACTCAGCAGTTGCTAGAAGAAGTGTCTCAATTATCGGAGAAAATACAACTCTTTGTTGTCAATCATAGGGAAAACAGAGAGCTGACAGAATCCTACGGCGTGGGAATGGTTCCCACTATTGTTTTTTCAAGAGATGATGAGTCAAACATTAAATACCTGGGTATCCCTGCGGGTACAGAATTCCCGGTTCTACTAGAAACAATTATAAACGTATCTTCGGGTTCACCGAGTCTTTCTGAAGAAACGATTTCTTTTCTAGGTTCCCTGGAAGAAGAAATTTCTATCAAAGTTTTTGTGACCCCAAATTGACCATATTGTCCTGGTGTTGCCAGTTTGGCACATGCAATGGCGATTACAAGTGACAAAATAGAGGCTCAGGTAATAGAGGTACAAGAATTTCCTGAGTTGGGAAGGACCTTTGGTGTGAGAGGAGTACCCCTGACGGTTATAAATGAATCTATATCATTCACTGGAGCCGCTAACGAGCAAATGTTATTAGAACATCTTAAGTCTGCGGTTGAGTGAGATTGAAACCTTTCAAAATTCACTAAGAAATACCGTGCAGTTATCACATTGAAAATAATTACAGTTCCTATAATTTTACTAACACTTACTTGTGTTTTTGGCGCCGATAAAGTTGCTTTGGCTTCTTCTGGTGACATTGAAATTTCATCCCATAAGGCGGTTAGTGAATTTCCAGGTGGAATAAGATTTTCAATTGAAGCTTATTCGGAAGATGTTATTGAAGAAATTGCTTTGCGTATGCGGATAGGGGAACAAAAGTCAGGAGTGTACGAGTATTTTGAGATTGAATCTGCACAAAAAGTAGTGTCTGAGCTTTTTTGGGAGACGAATACTTCTAGTAAATATATTCCTCCTGGCACCATACTGGAATATAGTTATGAAGTAACTGATTTAGCCGGGAACAAGAAAGAGACTGAATTGCTGGAGCTTGTTCTCTATGATTCTAGATTTCAATGGGAAGAAGTTGAAAAAGATGGAATTAATGTTGCTTATCATGGTCCAGTCGAGAGCAGAGCGATAGAAATACTAGATGCCATTATTAAAACAATGGACTTCATGGAGCCGGTATTGGGTCAGACAGATAGAAAACCAATAAGAGTGACTATGTACAACAATGTTAGTGAGATGCTTGGTGGTTTGCCCCCGGGAAGTTCTACAATTCGAAGGGAGTTGATTACAGAAGGGCAGGCGTTTACAAAAATTGGAACATTGCTTGTGCTTGGAGGCGGTAGACTTTCTGAAGGAACGGCTTCCCATGAAGTTACCCACATACTTGTTCAGCGTGCGGCTGGCAGCGTATATAGCAATATTCCCTCTTGGCTGAACGAAGGATTGGCAGAGTTCGGAAACCTATCACCCAGTTTTTCTTATGACGTTGCTGTGGACTTCGCTGTTCATTCAGGTCGATTGCTTCCAATAACATCAATGCCGACAATGCCTGGTGATCCTGAAGACGTCATTATGTACTACGGTCAGTCTATGTCCTTGGTAGAGTACATGGTTATCCGACTAGGTCCTAACAATATGGTTCATCTCCTTGCCAGATTAAAATCGGGAGAAGATATAGATGCCGCAATATTGTCTGCCTATGGAGTGTCTAAGCTGGAGTTGGAGAATTCGTGGAGAAAGTACATAGGGGCTCCGCTATACGAACCTCCTGCTGAGACATCCTCCTTACCAACTCCGGTGCCTCGTTCGGAAGTCAAGGTATTTTCTCTCACTCCACAGCCGGGGTCGACGTCTGTTGAATCCTTGACGGGAAACGTTCCACGGGATGAAGTCGAATCAGAAGAATCTGACATAGTGCCTGTTGGGGGCAATGGGGAGTTAGACGGACGTAGTTGTGGCAGATTAGACCAATCGACTCCTGACGGTTCGATTTTGTTACTGGCTGGCTTATTGTTTTTTGTAGGTTTAAAAAGGCCTTTCGCGCAGGCACGCAACAAATTTGATAGTCGGAACCATTAGGAACTTAAAGCCTGAGGTACAATTTATTGTGCTTAAAAAATCACTAGACAGAGCTAAACAAAATGAATATTTCTCCTGACTGGATGAGGTCTGTAGAGCAGACTTATGTAATTAAATTTCCGACTCAGCATCTTGCTACCTTCGGAATTACTTCGGTGGAATATTTTGTTGTTACAGAGCCTATATACACTGCAATGGATGCTTCAAAAAAAGAATTAGAGTCGGTAGTTAGGAAGGGCAAGGTAATTGCCGACCAGCCCTCTCTTATAACACCGACATATGCATTGAATTTAGATGGATTTAGTGAAAGCGCTTACGAATATATGAGATTTGCCGCACAATCCTACGGGGCCAACAGTCCAGGAATTCTTTACCAATATAGGAATGAAAGCGAAAATCTAGAAATAGTTGGAGGGATACCCACAGAGGTTGCAACTAGGATATCTAAAGATTTGAAGAGTAGGAAGAACGACCTTTCAGTCGTTATAGTTGGGATAGATGAGTTTTGGGATGTTGCTTTGATGAAATTCATTTACGAATTTACAGCCTCTTCAGCCTCTTTTAATGCTAGAGAAATGAAGTCTGGAGGACTTATGGACCCTCAGTCCTCTGCCGGAGGCCTTCCAAGGGCAGCGGTTAACCAGATCGAAGGGATGTTTAAGTCTGTTCAGATGGGCGGTAGCCCAGATATGCTGAAGACCGAGTTAGACAAATGGGGTGTATATAAATATTACGAGGACAGGTTCCTAAGTTTGTTTCGGTGACACCCAGTGAGTTCACATCTAAGTGAATTTTACGGGCGTAACCTCCGATCCAGTATTGGCAGATTCGTAGGCAGACATCACTATGGATAGATCGTCTAAGCCCATCTCTCCAGACATTTTGTTCGGATTTTCATGTAGGATCAGGTCCCTGAAAGACGATATCATCTCCTGACTTCCTCTTTTCGACTTTTTCAACTTAATGGTTCTCGTTAGGTTTCCTTTTATGATCTTCATGTCATTGGAAAACGGGTTGAATTGAATTCTTCCAGCGGATCCGTCAATTTGTATCTCTTGCACCGGTTTTCCTATGTCGGTTGATCTAGAGAAAAATATTGTTCCAGACACCCCATTGGAATAGGTAGCAAATAAATTGAGGGCGTCCTCGCCCTCCGACTCATGAAAAACCGATGGGGGAATCACAGCTGAGATTTTTTCAGGGAAACCGGCTAGGTTTACCAAGAGGTTTACCAAGTGTATTCCAGCGTCTATAAATACCCCTCCACCGCTAATTTTCAATTCTCTCCGCCAACCCTCTGGTTCACGGTAGGTTTCAGATATTATTTTTATTGTTCGCAGGCGGCCTATACCAGACTCATCACTAACTCTAATGATCTCCGCAGATTTCTCTACTGTGGGCAAAAACTTATAATTCTCTGCGACCATTAAATGAATGCCTGAATTATTGGCGAGAGCAATCATTTTTTTACCCTCTTCTAGCGTTTTTGCTATCGGTTTTTCTACAAGAACGTGTTTTTTGTTGGAAAGAGCCATTGTGGTGTGGTGCAAATGTAGATTGTGAGGGCTAAATATGTACATTGCGTCAATTTCTGGGTGGCTTGCAGCCTCTTCATAACTACCGAAGGAGTGGGCTCCGTCAAATTGACCTTGGTAGGATTTGGCCTTGGAGATGTCCCTACTTGCGAAGGAAAATTTTATTCCTGGAACACCTTTTATCTCATTCATGACCTCGTATGCGTACCCACCGCATCCGACGATGCATATATTTAAGTTTTGCATGGAATTCGGACCTCCATTGCTGGCATTAATGATTGGTGCAATCTATATATTCAGGGTTAGATGCCTACGGTTTTGCATGCGAGCTATGTTAGTATTGATGTAGTCATTAAGTCCCTATAAATATACGCTTAGTTTGGAAATATACATATGTATAGACAGCAAGAACCCGACGTAAATCTCGAAAAAATCCTTAGTAGGTTTAAATCTATATTCGGCGGAGTGGGGAAAGGTGGTGGTAAGGCGCCATTTGTGATACTTGCAGTGCTTGTTATCGGAGTGGTAATTTGGTTCGCCACAGGTTTCTTCACGGTTCAGCCTGGGGAAAAAGCCGCCCTAAGGTTTTTTGGAGGTTTTTCTTCGACCAAGGACCCTGGCCTTCAATGGTGGTGGCCTGGGCCAATTGGCGCACGGGACATAATACGGGTTGATGAAGTTCGTAAGTTAGAACTTGGAATAAGAGGTGATACGCCAGTTCTTAGCGAATCCTTGATGATTACGGGTGACCCTGATGAAAACAATCGACCAGGTGAGGCTCCAAACATTGTAGATGCCCAACTACTAGTTCAATATGACATAAAAAACATCAGAGAGTATTTGTATGAGGTTGTTTCTCCTGACAGTGTTACGCTGAAGGATGCGACTGAAACCTCGTTGCGTCAGGTTATAGGTAGCAGGCCTATCGATGACGCTTTGACCGATAAGAAAGAGGAAGTCCAAGTAGAAACCAAGCAAAAACTTCAAGAAATATTGGATACTTATCAGACAGGGATTCGTATACGTGAAGTAAAACTGTTAAACGTATTTGCTCCTGAGCAGGTTAAAGATGCTTTTGACGATGTGGTAAGGGCTAAGGAAGATAAAGCTAAAATTATTAACTTGGCGGATGCCTACAAAGAGTCTGTTTTGCCGAAAGCCCGTGGCGAGGCTTCTAAGATGTTGCAGGGAGCGGAAGGTTTTAGGCAGCAGAAAATTGCGGTTGCTACTGGTGAGGCTGAAAGCTTCCTGGCAATACAAAGAGAATATGAGAAATCAAAAGAGGTTACGAGAAAACGGTTATACCTCGAGGCTATGGAAGAAATACTTCCTGGTATAAATAAAATTCTAGGTAACCCGGACGAAGTAATTTTAGTGAATCCTGACAATTCCGGAATAATGCCGGTACCGTTGGAGTGAACTAGGGGCTTGAACCAAAAATGAGATCATTGATAATAATTTTAATAGCAGCGATAGTCGTAGCGGCGATCATATTACCTCAAATATTTTTTGTTGTTGATGAGAAAAAAGTTGCGATTGTGACAAGATTTGGTGAGATACAACGTGAAGTTAAATCTCCTGGTCTGAACGTAAAAGCTCCGTTCCTGGATAGTGTTACCTATTTTGAAAAACGTCTGTTGAACTTCGACGCTCCTCCTGACTCGTTACTTACCAAAGATAAGAAAAGACTCATTATTGATGTTTATGCTAGGGGTAGGATAGTGAATCCAACTCTATTTAGGGAGAGACTGGGAGACGAAGTTACTGCAGCTGCTAGGGCAGCTGAAATCGTTACTTCAGAGCTTAGGCGAGAAATAGCGAGTCATGATCAGTCAGAAATCATTACCACGCAACGTGATTTGATGATGGCTAATGTACTTGCCTCTGTGAAACCAAAATTAGCAGAATTCGGGATCGATGTTATTGATGTGAGAATAAAAAGGGCGGATTTCCCCGGCGAAATAGCAGAAAGTGTCTATTCCCGTATGCAAGCTGAGAGGAAGAGGAAGGCAGATAAGGAGCGTGCGGAGGGTGCTGAGATTGATGCTCAAGTGAGGGCAGATGCTGACAGAAAAGCTACTATAATCCTCGCTAATGCCGGGCGGGACAGCAGCATAATAAGAGGATGTGGAGAAGCTCAGGCAACGGCTGTGTTTGCTCAGGCCCTTGAGCAAGACCCAGACTTCTATACTTTTCAGAGATCCCTCGAATCTTTTAAAGCGATACTAGCCCAAGGGACTACAGTTGTTTTGCCCCTATCAGGATTCGGACAGCTTTTCGAGGAGATGAGGGGAGGAGTAGATACTGCTACGGTGGTAGAAGCTAGTGGTGACGTTGGTCCCCGAGACGAACTATTGGGACAAAAATGTGCCGAAGTTTCTGCGGCTTGGACTCTGGCAGCGGAACTAAAAATAGATCAACCCGACTTGGAGTTCGTTTCGATAGTGGATAAAGTATGGCCTGATAATTCCTTAGGGTGTTCGGCCATAGGTTCTGGTAGTGTTCAGGAAATTCCTGGATTTGAAGTAGTGTTCAGCTACTCAAATGAAGCCCACGTTGTTCGCACTAATCAATATGGGTCACTTGTGAAAACTGAAAAATTTTGCTAACAGTATCCCAATAGCTGTCTATTTGATATAGACTCTTTTCGAATGGAAGAAGAAAGTGTTATCCATATTTTTTCGGATGGGATCACAGTTGAGGCTCGGGATCTTCAATACATAAAATCCGTTGCATTATCGGCATTGGATGTCTGTGATATCAGAGACACTGAAGGCAGCATAGTCATAACAGATGATGATACTGTCAAGGCACTAAACCGTGACTATCGAGGGATCAATGAAACTACGGATGTGCTTTCTTTTTCCAATGATCATGAGGGGAAGTACTATGGAGATCCCAGTTCCCTTCAAGATCGATTTACTGGAGAACAATTTGTCCTGCCGGACACGATTACGAGCCAATTAGGTGAAGTTGTAATATCTCTTGCACAGATAAAGAGACAGTCAGTCGGGCCTGTTATTGATGAACTGGGGCGTATTGTTGCTCATGGCTTCTTGCACCTGCTAGGCTACGACCATGAAAAAGAGGCTGACAAAATTGTAATGCAACAATTAGAGAGCCGTATCATGAAGAGGGCGAAGCAAATTGTCTGAGGTTCTGTATAGGAAGTGGAGACCTGGCTCTTTATCCGATCTAGTCGGACAGAGTCACATTGCCCAAACCCTGCGTCAGGCACTGAAAAGTGAGCGTGTGTCTCATGCTTATTTGTTCTGTGGGCCGCGTGGAACAGGAAAAACTAGCACCGCCAGAATATTGGCCAAAGCTTTAAACTGCTTGAATCCCTCTGAAGGAGATCCGGACAATAGCTGTGCTATTTGTACGTCTGTTAACGAGGGTAGATCGTTAGATCTTATTGAAATAGACGGAGCAAGTAACAGGCGAATTGCCGATATAAGGGATCTAACTGAAAAGATTCATTACAGCCCCACAGAATCCAAGTTTAAAGTTTATATTATCGACGAAGTGCATATGCTGACACAGGAGGCCTTTAACGCTCTTCTTAAAACCCTGGAAGAACCTCCGCCCCATGCCGTATTAATACTTGCTACAACGGATGTCCAGAAAGTGCCGCTAACTATCATATCTCGATGTCAGAGATTCGACTTTAGGAGAATCTCCGTACTGGATATATTTCAAAAATTACAGGTAGTCTGCGAATCAGAGGAGGTTGAAATCGAGTCGGAGGCATTAATGCTCATTGCCCGTAAGTCCACTGGTAGCTTGAGAGACGCAGAGAACCTTCTGGAACAGGCTATTGTTTCTTTCGAGGCTCCTATTACGAAGGAACACTTATCCGGCCTATTGAATCTTTCTGATAATACTCAACCGGTTGAATTACTCGAACGAGTGGGGCAACGAGATTTGAAGGGAGCTTTTTCTGTACTAAACCAAATAATTTCGGATGGAAACGATGCGAGATATGTCCATTCTAGCTTGTTGGAACTAATCCGATATGTATTGCAAAAAAAATCAGGGGCATCGCCTGATGAAGAATATGGGGAAGCTTTGTCTGCAACACTTGAGGAAGTCACGGAAAGCATCAGTATTGCGGAGTTAATCAGGGTTGCTGTAATACTGGGCAAGGTGAATTTTCAGAACTCTATAAATCAATATCTTCCATTAGAGCTTGCTATAGCAGAAGCCATAGAAGTTAGGTCGGGAGATGTCCCCATAACTGTCAAGTCGCACCCGGCCCCTCAAGCAAAATCGAAAAATGAAGTGAAATCGGTTGATAGCAGTAATTCAGTTAAAACTGCTGACAAACCACCAGAAGGCCCTGCCAAGAAGTCTACAAAATTGGAGAGGAAAAATGCCCCGTTAAAACCTAGGGCGGCGGAAATAACAAATGTCCCGGTATCTAACTCTGAAAATGAAATTGATGAAAAATGGAATGAGCTACTACGTGAGCTAAGACAGGTGGGGAACAGATTCAATATAGCAGCTTTGTTGAGAGGAAGCTATGAACGTAAAATCGTTGGTAATTCCCTAACATTTATTTTTCAACATTCCTCTCATGCTGAAAGACTCCAAAGTGAAATAGCAGATCCGTTGGTTCGTAACCAGATAATGGATGCAACGCTTAAAATATTGGGCACAAGATATGATATAGATATTAGGCAGCCAGAGAATGGTACCTCTGCCTCTGGGCGTCCAGCTTCGCAAAGAAGTCATTTGGTTAGGGCGGCCCAGTCTTTGGGGGCGACCATAATTGAGGAGAGAAATAAACAAACATGATGAACAAGAATATGATGCGACAGGCCCAACAACTCCAAAAACAAATGGCTAAGGTGCAGGAGGAAATAGAGAACTCCAAAGTAGAGAATTCTGTGGGTGGTGGTGTTGTCAAGGTAGTTATTACGGGAAAAATGATTGTTGAATCAATTGAGATAGATCCGGAAGTGCTTGACTCGGAGGATGTGGAAATGCTCCAGGATCTAGTGCAAACGGCAATTAATGGAGCGATTGAGAAGGCCCAAGAATTAGCATCCACTAAAATGGGTGCTTTGACGGGTGGGTTGAACATTCCTGGGTTAACCTAATACTGCAGTTAACTTCCAAATATAGGATTTGACAGATGATTGGTGATTCTCCAGGAGGTACCCCTCCTGTACAACGCTTGATAGACGAATTCAACCGGTTGCCTGGTATCGGGCCAAAGTCTGCCCAGAGACTAACTTATCATTTAGTTCGTATGCCTGAAGAACAGGCCGAGTCCCTTGCAGCTGCGATAATTTCAATGAAAAGTCAAATTATCTTGTGTTCGGAATGTTTCAACATAACAGAGAGGGATCCCTGTGATATTTGCTCAAATGCCTCACGCGATCGATCAAAACTCTGTGTCGTAGAGCAACCTCTAGATGTCGTCGCTTTAGAACGTACCGCTACTTTCAGTGGGCTATACCACGTGCTCCACGGTTCCATATCACCGATTAATGGTATAGGTCC
>Ga0310345_10000830_pt1 | contig 39290 bp, 47 predicted proteins | sample HC15DNA20500_MG_FD_204667 | JGI IMG/M metagenome (GOLD analysis project Ga0310345, IMG submission 204667) | Marine microbial communities from station ALOHA, North Pacific Subtropical Gyre - HC15-DNA-20-500_MG | ecosystem: Environmental > Aquatic > Marine > Oceanic | place: Pacific Ocean: North... | reverse complement strand
TATTGACTGCCTGTCTGTAGCGACTAAGATATCAGGAGTTGATGTTTACCCTTTTACTTTTGTTAGGAGACGAGAGATGAAGACTGATGACCTTCGATCCAAGATCGGATACAGGGGAGCAGGGAAAGCCTGGCTGCTCATCGTACAAGGGGAGCCTATTGCTCTCCGCTACATGGACTGCCACCCCTACTACACCGCCTATTCGAGAGAGGCGAAAGAGAGAGCGGGTTGCAAGCGGACCTGCCCAGCGTCAGGAAGGGCAGCGAAGGATCTGAACAGGGAAGGGTTCCTCGCCTGGCGGGAAGAGGTGAAGGCCGAGTTTCAGAAGATGTTTTCTCATTCAGGGGGCGGCGAGATCGTCTCGGGGATGGTTTCCTGCTGGGAGTTCATCACCAAGTACGGCGATGTAATTGAGCTTAGTTAACTTTTTAGGAGACGAAACGATGAAGACTAATTCTCTGATTGATGCGAAGCGGAACGAGGTTCTCGAACTGATCGAGAATCACGGATACCGCCGACATGACCTGAATGATGGTTGCAGTTTCAGGGTAAATAGCCCTGACCTGATCTCTTCTCTCATCGATATGAATGAGGGTGGAGAAATACAGATCCAGGTGGACTTGAGGATCGAAGTTGACGACCTCGGCGATGCGCTCTACCGGGTGACCGCCCATCTCTACAGCACGATGGGAACTCCTGCCGAGCGCGTTCTTAATCTCGTGCTGGGAAGGTTCATCGAACCTGGGCAGCACTATTACGCAAGCGGTGGAGCTGCAACTGCCTTTACCAAGACAGTCAACGCCCTGCACTCCATCTCTTCTGCGAGTGCGCCGTAATGAAGACCCTACTACTACTCACCACCATCACCTGCCTGCCTGCCACCTACACCTGGCAGCAAACCCTCGACGCAATACGGCAGGTCGAAACCGGAGGCTCCCCTGACGAGGGCAGGGGGGCCACAGGCGACAGGGGCAGGGCAATCGGACCCTACCAGATCTGGAAGATCTACTGGACCGATGGAGCTGTCCCTGGTCGCAACTATTCAGAATGCCTGCGTGACAAGGAATTGTCGGAGCAGGTTGTATGCCGGTACATGGAGCGGTACGCAAGATCTTCCTTGCGTAGGCTCCAGGCTGGCGTTGGAACATTGTCAGATGTCGAGCGCGTAGCTCGGATCCATAACGGTGGACCTGCTGGTGATCGCAAGCAGGCTACTGTCAGATACTGGAACAAGGTGCGATCCGTTTTAGGAGACGAATGATGGGAGCCACTAACAGCGCCGTATCGTGTGACGGCGACTCTATAAAAGAGGCGTATGACAAGGCGGTAGAAAGTGCCGTTTACAACGAGGGCCACGACATTTACAACGGCACGATCTCGACCACCGAGGGCTTCAAGGAAGTTGAGTGTCCCGAGGGTTGGGTCGAGTTCAGCAAAGAAGAACGCTACAAGTTTCTTGACGAACTCTGGGAGCGTGACGACTGCGAGAAGTGGGGGCCAGCCCTGGGCTTCTCGACTCCTGAAGGTGAGCATATTTTTGTTTTTTGGGCGGCAATGTAAGGAGACGAACGATGACCGAAACTAAGATCAAATTGCGCGTAGTTGAGTTGGACTGCCCATCGGAGATCTACGGGTTCAGGGTGGACCTGATGAACCCGTTCCGCTGCTGGACCTCGCTAACCAGCGGGGAAGAGAATGCTATGTGGAGCAGCGTCGAATGGTACGCAACCAGGGAGGAGGCAGAAGAGGCTCTCAAGGGGTTGCAGAAATTCCTTGAGGCTCACAAGAACGACGAGGACTTTGAGTGGATCGTCCGCTACCTGGTGAGCAGCCATCGGACCACCCGCCACCCCCTGACCTCGCTGCAGTTGGAACAGGGAGCGAAGGCCAGCAAGGCCGAAACCCTGAAGAAGATCTCCGAAGACTTCAAATGCACCTTTGTCGAGGATGAGAACGGCTGCACCCTCATCAAGTTCAACAGGGAGCCGAAGCTCTACCCTGGAGACGAGAAGAGGATGGAGGAACACGAAGACTTCGAGCCCTTCGAGGTCATGTTCTTCGGGACCGGCGAGTGGGGGCCATTCGACAGCGAAGCTAAAGCTCGTTCTTGCATTGAGGACGAGGTCTACGAATCATTTATTACATACGAGGTGAAGTAAAGGAGACGGAATGATGGCTGCAAAGTACACGGACGAAAACTGCGCCAAGTTGGCGAAGCTCTACATAAAGAAGATCGGCACCGAAGCCACGCTCGACCTTTATGCAGAGATAATTGAGGGCGACTATCGCAACGACAAGGGAGAGTTCGACGAGGACTCCCACCTGCTGGACGAGGAAGTAAGAATGCCCCCTGAGCGCCAAGCTGTCGCTGACAAGTTTCAGTGCAGGGTCGTCCAAATAACCGATACCATGATCGCCCAGGCTCCCAACGCCTATCGTGAGTTGGGCGCTTGTGGCGGCGGGGGCGACTGGTACTTCGACGGCGGCGACCTCTGGGCGGTGGTCGAGAACGAGTGGAACGAGGTCCAGTATCAGGGCGGGTTCGAGGACAAGTCCACCGCTGCGGACACAATGGTCGCATACATCGACCGCTACCTGTATATGCAGAAGGAGACGAAAGAATGAAACTGACGATCAAGAATGTTACGGAGGACTACTTCGACCCCGGCGATTCCTGGGAGGTCACCGACCCGGACGGCCAACGCTACAGGATCCGCGAGGGTACTGGGCTTGGCGGCTGGGTGCTGCTCAAGTGGGATGGCTGCTGGAACCAAGTCCGGCGGTGCAAGACCTTCGAGGCTGCTCTGAAGTTGATCGAGGCAGGCGCTGATGTCGAAGACGAGGAATACGAGGTGGACCTGGACGCTATCGATGGGGAGCAGAAGGCCCACGACTCCATGCTGGAGCGCCACGAGGAGCGCCGCCCCGACAGGGAGCGCAGGCTTGAGGACGACCTGCTGAACAGGGACAGGGGGTTCGCTTGAGAACGATCAAGATGTGGCTGCTCCTGCTGCGGGAGTACCTGAAGGCCCGATTCACCGGCTGGAACTGAAAATAGGCTTGCGAGGTTCGCCTGTGTGCGACGATCTCGCAAGCCGTCGATACTTATTACCCCTAATTTGGAGACAAAACAATGAGCAGAGTATTTAAGCGCGGCAGCACCTACCATATCGAATACCTCGATGAGGCAGGCAAGCGGATCAGAGAGTCAGCGAAGACCAGGAGCGAGGCGAAGGCTGAAGTCCTGCTGAAGGAGGCCGAGCTGGAGGTCGCGAAGAAGAAGTTCGTGCCTGGCGAGAAGAACTATAAGCTCAGGACCATCCTGTCAGCCTTCCACGACTACTACGAGCGGGAGCGGAAAGCCAGCACCCAGGCGGTAGCAGGACGGCTGAAGAACTACAGCATCCCACGGCTCGGGGAGTGCAAGGTAAACGACCTGTCCGTAGAGCTTCTCGAAACCTTCCAGGACGAGTTGCTAGACAAGGGGCTCTCGCCGGCCACGGTCAACCAGGTTCTCGGCGATATCAGGGGAGCCCTGCGTCACGCTAAGAAGCGGGGAAAAATCTCGAGACTGCCCCATGTTCCGATGCTGAAGGTGGAGAATGCCGACACCGGCAAGTACGCCTCGCTGGAGACGGTCAAGAAGATCTGCTCCCACCTTGACGGCTGGCAGAAGAACCTGGTCCTGTTCTCTTACTTCAGCGGCAGGCGGCAGGGTGAGCTTCGCCAACTCACTTGGGACATGGTCAACCTTGAGGAGAAGATGGTCACCTGGTCCACCACCAAGAACGGTAGAGCCCTGACCCTGCCCCTGGTCGGACCCCTGCTGGAGATCATCCTGCAACAGAGATCGGAGCTGAAGGTCGTCTCTCCGTGGGTCTTCCATCGTGACGGGAAGCAACTGTCGAAGGACGATGGCAGGCGCTCCTGGTCAACCGCCACGAAGGCTGAGAATGTGCCTGGGTTGCGGATGCACGACCTGCGAGTATCGGCTGTCACCAACCTGCGGAGGCAGGGAGTAGACAGGCAGACATCGAAGTCGATCAGCGGTCACCAGTCGGACTCGGTCTTCGAGCGGTACTCCATCATCGAGGTGGAGGATCAGCGCGACGCGCTTGAGGAAACCTTCGACGGCTTCGGCTACGCGCCGGAGGCTTCCTGCTGAACTATTTTTTATTTTCTCGATTTTGTAGGTTTACTTTTTTGTCTACGAGGGCATTACGCTTATAGAGTTCACAACACTTTTTTAGGAGACGGACGATGATTATTTGGACAGTGTCAGTAGGGCAGCATGACAACGGGTGGGACGGTATCATGCGAATATTCTGCCCCACAAAGAAGATCGCCCTGAAGGTGAAGGCGAAGCTGAAGCGGGACATGAAAAACGGCATCGAACCGGCTGGCTTTTCCTGCGGGGGCAATGAAGAAGGCAAGTTTGATTATCTGAAGATTGACAAGTGCGACCTGGGCGATGTCAGTAAGGCTGGCAGAAAAGACCTTGTCTGCTTCGCTGCCTGGCGGTTGCTTGGTGGATCATTTCAGCCACAGGGCGGGGTTGTCGGTGCGCAGACCTGCTGGCAGATTTTGGATCGGGAAGAAGATCAGGCTTCCTGCTGAATCTCCAGTATCGTATAGGCTACCGCAGCACATAGCGGAACCTGTGCGTTACCTATCCCCTTGAGGCGGCGGCAACGATGTTTGTCGCCGCCTCTTTCTATGGTCCTCGGGATCGGCGGTTCCTCTGCCCACCAGTCGTGGAGCAGGGTGATGGCAAGCCACTCCTGAACTGCCGATACAGGGAGCGGGTCGGGGGAGGACCAGAGGATAGGAAAGCCGACAAGCCAGTCGGTCCAGTCGGCGCTGAGTTGCCCTCCACCTGGCGGGGGCTTGTCGTAGACCTTCGTCTTGGTTTCACCGCGCTCGACCGCATAGTCCAAGCGGTCCCGGGGTTCACCCGTTTTCCCTGACCCCTTCCCGTCCGTAGCGGCGGGTGTCGGCCAGGACTCTTCCTCCCTCGGTGTCTCGGAGTTCGCAGACCGGACGACCTTGTCCGTCAGGGTCGTGCCTGAATGTCTTCCACTTGCAGTCGAATAGCCTGCCGCTCCACTCGCCTTGCTATCGCCAGCGGTCGGCGTGGGGAATCTGTCCACCGCGACGTTCAGATTGTAGTGCAGGTTGACCCCTCGCTTCTTCAGTTCCTCGAACCTCTTCAACCACTCCTCGTAGCTGCAGGCTTTGCCCTTGCGGCGACCGTCCATCATCGTCGGCGTGGGGAACGGGTTGTCCTTGACGACCTTGGTCAATCCGTGGTGCTTCTTTTCTTTACCCATTGGCGGGTTGCTGCCTTCGCAAGCCCGCGGTGTCGGCCAGGGGTTGTCCTCTGCGTCACTCTCCAGCCAAGGTCGCTCGGCACCACCACCGCTTGCGTATATGGTTGCCGCCCACCAGGGGCGAGGCAGCAGGTAACACACACCAGCTCGCATCATACCGTGCTTCGGCAAGGTCTTCGAGGATAGGGACGAGATGTCCACCGGAAACAAGTCCGGGTACGTTCTCAAGGTGGACGATTCTGGGTCGAACCTCGCGAACGATTCGCATTGTGTCGTCCCAAAGATCTCGCTCATCGTCTGCCCCTCTCTGAAGACCTGCACACGACCACGGAGTACATGGGAAACCGGAGCTGACGATGTCGATGTACCCTCGCCAAGGTTTTCCGTCGAAGGTTTTTGCATCGTCCCAGATGGGGAAGCAGGGGAGGAGTCCGTCGCGCTGTCTTTGCAGGAGGACTTCCTGGCAGAAGCTCTCGTTTTCGACGGCGCAGACAACCCTATGTCCGAGCAAATACTCGGAGGCAAGAATGCCCCCTCCAACTCCTGCGAATAATGCCAACTCATTTAATCGTTCTCCTTCAGAAGTTCCCATTCTATCTCCGTGTGTTCATCAACTCTCTTCGATTTGAACTCTCTTACATGAAGCTCGAGGTGGGCCAGGTCGTCGTCCACCAGCCACCCCTCCCTGTTGATCGCATCTATCAGCGGCTTCATGGACCCTACCGCGTTGTCGGGATCCTGCCGGCGAGAGCGGAAGACCTTGATCACGAGCTTGACCTTGCCCTCCACCAGCACAGGAGCCTGGTGCTGCGACCTGAGCAGCAGCCTCCAGGTCGTCACCTCTTTCTTGCGGACAGCCCAATGAGACCGAATGTATTTGTTGAGCGTCATTGGGATGCGCTCGATAGACCATATTGTTTTCATAAGTAAAAAAGCAGGTGCCGGTATAGGCCGACACCCGCTCCGAAAAGAAATGAGGACTAGTTAACCGCGAGCTTCGGCATGATCTCCGCAAGCCGCACTCGCTCTGCCTCTGGCAGGGTAGCCAGAAATTCTGAAAAATTCAACTTCGGCTGCACAGGCGGTGGCGTGATGAAGTTCATCCGATGGATGATCTGCTCTGCGTATTCATTCTTCGGCTTGAAGTAGCCGTCATAACTACGCAAGGCAGACTGTGCGTCCCAGCCTGAGAAGAAGAAGTTGTGGCTCGTCGCGCAACAGTGAGGACACCACACCCGCTCTTCCCTGCGGTCAGCGTCCGGGTATTCATCTACCTTGCTGATCTTGATCATGTTGATGCCTGGTACGCCGCTCGGGATCATGTCGCCCTCGCCGATGTCCATGCCAGGCTCAAGCAGGCTGGTGTGGATAATCCAGATCTCCACCGTCTGGAACTCGTAACCATCGCACCACCGACAGTCGCCCTCGGAAACCGCCCTCATCGAGGTGAGCTTGTCGAGTTTCCGCTTGGCGATGGCGTAGACCTTCCTCGGGGTGGGTCTCATCTTCTCCTCTGCCGCCAACTCCTCAAGCGCGTCGATCACGAACCCGCCTGGAATGTTAAAGAGAACTTTGCAGTAGAGCCGCAGCCGCAGGTCGCTGACCTCGCCCGGCCACAGCTCGTTTAGATTTTTCATCACCTCTACCTGTTCCGTCTCCATCATCGATCATTCCTCCTTAGTTAAACGCAGATACCGCGCCTGGGTATTCGCTTCATCACGGTCACGGTAGTTACCTTCTAAAAACTTGGCGAGGTTGGTGGGGTTGAGAATCCAATCGAAGGTAAACCAGGAACCCTCCCGCACGAAGTCGCCGGCCCGTCCAGCCTCACTCAACACTTCACTCATAAAGGTCTTGTCTTCAGCTAATCTCCTTCTCAATTTCTGCTTCCTAACCGGGTTCAAACCACGCACCTTTGGTGTGCCTGTGACAGGTACGATCTGCTCGTTCCAGATCGCTACGATCCCTGTGTATACATCATCTTTCTCTTCTGGCTCTAGCTCTAGAGATGGCTCTAGAGATGGTGCATCTCTGTTTGCTACCCCTTTTGCTTGTCCTTTTGCTTTGCAATTGCTAAGTCCTCCAAGCCTGCCAGCTTCGGCCCGAGAGCGACTAACTGCTTCTGCCGCCTTGCGTTGCTTCTCGACCTTCAGGTGGAACAAACAGCCATCCCGGTCATCGAAGAGGGGCAAGATCTGGCTCCTAATTGTTGCCCATTGTTTGCCCGAAAGGCGACATAAAGAAGCCAAACTGGTGTCATTGTTGGGTAAGCCACCCTCCGACTGCCAGCACCAGAGTATCAACCTGAAGTAGGCAAGCTCGCCGAGCGGGGTCAGGGACATGACCCTGGCGCTACTGAGATAATCGCCAACCCAGAACTTCATATATGGGGAACTGCTCATTCAATTTCCTTTCTGCAGGGAGGATAAATAGTAGTTATTTGTTTGTCAAGTCCGAACCTTCTACGATAAGATCCTGAGACTGATTTTCAACCCCCTATTAGGAGACGAGATGAAAAGGATGCACGATCCCTTTGGGCCTTCCTCGCTAGGTAGGATCAGGCTTTGCCCTGGTTCCTATGTTCAAAGCAAGAAGGCGCCACCCACTGAGGAAAGCTCAGACGCTGCTGAAGGCACCACGATGCATAACTTCATGGAGGCTGGCCTGAAGCTGCCCACGCCTGACCAGGTGAACTACGCAAGCGACCTCGCGCAGGAGCTGACCGAAGAGCAGATGGAAACGCTCAACCGATGCATGAAGTATGCTCGGGAAAAGCTCAACGGCTATCGAGTCTGGACTGAACGCTTCATGGTCCTCGAGGCCAACCTGGGCGAGGCGATAACAGGCACAGCGGATGTGGTGGCGATCAACCAGACCGCTGACCACGCCATTGGCATCGACTGGAAGTTCGGGCGTGGGAGCCTGAGTCAGACCACCACCCTGATGCAAGCGGCAGCGTATGCCTGCATGATTTTTCAGACTCACCCTGATGTGAAGGTGGTGGACTACTTCATCTACCAGCCCCGCGTCGGCTTCGGCGGCACCGAGTATGCTGCGAGTTGGGATGTCCAGGACTATGTCAGGCTCATGCAGATGATCACCGGCTCAGTAAGGAAGGCCCAGGAGTTGGGTGCCAGCCTGAACCCCTCTCCTGCTGCCTGTCAGTTCTGCCCCGCGATATCCGTCTGCCCTGCTGCTGCCGAGGTCACTGAGCAGTTGCCCGTGGAGTACGAGTCCGGTCTGCCTGTTGAGCCGGCAAAGATAGCGAAGGCCCTGGACATGGCGAAGATCGTCAAGAAGCAGGTGAAGGCTGTCGAGGACCTGGCAAGGCAGATAATGAAGGAAGGTGGGGAGATCCCCGGTTATATACTTAAGCCCCGACAGGGCTCGAAGAGATTGGCAGATGTCCCAGCGGCAATGGACCGCCTGGGTGAGCTGTGCAAGTTCGATGACTTCCTGTCAGTGGCGAATATTCCACTACGCAAGCTGCTGAAGATCATCATTGATCGTGAAGCGGCAAAGGAGGGTACGACGAAGAAGGCACAGGAGAAACGATTGTTTGAACTGTTAGGAGACGCGGTCACGCAGGGTGACCCGACATTTATTATTACGAAGGAGGATTAGTCATGGCAGGTACAGCCAAGAAACCTACCAATATCTACAAGAGGATCTTGAAGGCTCGGGAGCAGGTTCCCTTCCTGAAAAAGGAAGGCTTTAATTCTTTCGGCAAGTTCGATTTTGTAACTCACGACCGAGTCAGCAAGGAGGTCGGTGACGCTCTAGCCGCCGCAGGGATCTGCCCTGTAATCAGCGTAGTCGATACCAAATTCGACGGACAGCGTGTTGACCTGGACCTCGCTATCCAACTCGTCAACGTGGACGATCCCGAAGACAAGGTGACCGGGATATTCAGCGGCAGGAGCATGGACAAGTCGGACAAGGGTCCGCTCATTGCCCTGAGCCTGGCGAAGAAGGCTGGGCTGCTGGCCCTGCTGCTCATCCCGACTGGTGACGCGGAGGACGAACACGCCATGGGGAACGGGAAGACCACCGCTAAGAAGGCTCCTGCTCCTCGTAGAGCGCCCCAGGAGGAGGCCGACCCTGAGCCTCGCATGACGAAGCGAACGGTCAAGAAAGAGGCTCCTGCGCCGTCTAAGAAGCCGCAGTACGATGACGATCCCTCGAAGTTCGATGACAAGCCGTTTATGTACAAGACACCTTTCGAGCTGAAGGATGAGTGCAAAGCGCGTCACGGCTGGTGGGACGGCGATACGAAGACCTGGCGGTTCCGTGAACCGCAGCCTGACTGGCAGCAGTACCTGCTCGAACCTGAAGGCGAGGAAGAGGAGGTTGAAGTCGAGGAGGAGGAGCAGTATCCTGACCCACGGGATGCGGAGACGGACACCGCTGACGATGACGAAGAGGTGCCTTTCTGATAGAGAACACTCGTTTCGTCTCCTAACGTGCGTGTGGGAGGGCCGGTCGCAATGATCGGTCCTTTTTTTTTATCTCCCTTGCCGTTAAGATTTCTGCATACCATATAAGGAGATAAATCATGGCGAACTTAGATAATTTCAGAGGCGATGGGAAGCAGTCGATCCCAGCCAATGTCACGACCTGGACGGTGGTTGATACATCGTCGGGAGACGATGACGAGGTTACCTGCACAAAGGCTGCAGAGGCGGACAGAAGCCACTTCATAACCTTCCTCATTGCTACTAGCGATAATGTTGGCAATGTTGCAGGCGGCGCTGTGAAAGCAAGGCTATACGCAGGCGGTGGCGGGACACTTCTGCTGGAGGCTTGGGTAGGGCAAGAAGATGCCTCTGGTCCTACGGTGATAAATTTTGCTGCACCCATTCAGATAACTGAAAACACTGACGCAATATTTACGAGCGCCATGTCGGCAGATGAGGACCAAGTAACTTTCACGATGGGTGGCTTCACCAACGACACGAGGATTGAGTAGTATGAAACTCTCTTTTCTATTTCTCGTGGCGCTTCTCTCAGGCTGCGGCGGGTTGGGCTGGCTGGTCGAAGAGACCGATGGCGTGATCCCTGCCGTTGAAGCCGGGCGAGTTGCCGCTGAAGCCTTCATAACCACCTCGCCTGGTACTGGCATAGTCTTCGGAGGGATCGCTGCGGCGCTTGCTGCCGGCTCAGTAATCCTGAAGATCAAAAGGAACAAAAAATGAACGACCTATTCAGCTTCTTCGGTGGAAGAAAAAATACGATAGTGTGGATCGCCCTGGTCGCGATGACCGTCCTCGTCATCACCGACCATGTCGAGGTTGACAAGTACATCGAGACCCTGACCTGGCTGGTCGGACTCGGCGTGGGCTCTATCGCCCTCGAGGACGGGCTGGCGAGCTTCGGCAAGAAGGCGCGTAAGTGAGCGACACAGCAGCACTACAGGGTATCGAACTGAAGACTCACCCTGGGAGCCAGTATGGCTGGGGCGTATATGGCGGATATATCAACAGTTCGGACGACAAGCAGGCGGTCATCTTCACGGTTCCCGATGATTGCAATTTGACCGGAATGGCTTGCTATGCTCAGTCATTTTATGGCACCTCGCCATATTTCAAGATGAACATTCAAGGCGTTACAACCAGCGGTGCAGAGGAGCCCGATGGAGTGGTAGCAGGCTCAGGCTCGGCGGAAACCGATGGGTTCCAGGTAACAACCGACAGCCGTCAGGCGCATGATTTTGACACGCCGCTGGCGGTAAACGGGGGTGACGTGCTGGCGGCTGTTCTGGAATACGACTCCGGCACGATAGATGGGTCTAATTACGGCCTGTTTCGCTTCGCAACAAAAAGCGTCTACTCAACTATGCTACCGCTGGCAATGGCAGCGAGTGGGGGAACCTGGACCCCCCAAAATACCTACTGGCCTAGCATCACCGTCACCACGAACCAAGATTACGACATCGGCGGGATGTTTAGCGCCGGAGCAGTCACCGACAGCTCATCGATGAACTCCAGCGGCAAGCGATGGGCAATGAGAATGGCGATTCCAGCAGCCGAAAACCTTGAGCTTCATGTCGAGGGCTTCAGGTATAACGGCTTGCCTGTGGGCGGGACTGGCGAAACCTACAAGGTTGGCATCTGGAACGAGGCCGGAGCAGAAATCGTAAGCTCCACCATCGATGCCGACCAAGGAGACTCTGGGGCTACCGCCCTGAGCAGCCGTGAGTATTATTTCGATTCCATCGCCCTCCTAGAATCAGGGGTGGTTTACCATATCGGGTTCGAGAATACAGGCAACGCCATCGCAGGCTCATATATAAATGTGAAACACGCCGATGGACTGCGTTCTTATCCCGGCGGAGATATATTCTATGCTTCAGCATGGAATGGTGTGGATACATGGACCGGCGACCAAACCCGCCGCATCCTCATCAATCCGATGTTGTCGTCAATCCACGGCTCAGGCGGTGGCGGTTCATCAATACCAGGACCAAGCATGGGGGTAATCGGATAATGCCAATCCGCGCACAAGCTCTGACAATGCACTACTTCGCCACGGACGCGGACGGCCCGAAGACTGGCGATGTAGGCAACCACGCACTAAGGATAATCGAAGACGGAGTGATTGGAACCATCGCTGCATCTCCAGCGGAGATCGATGCGACCAACGCGCCAGGTATGTACAAGGTCGCCATAACGGCTGCTGAGAACACCGCAGATGTCGTGACTCTCTGTGGGAAGAGCAGTAGCAGCGGCGTGACGATTTCACCCTCCACCTGGACCAACATAACCAATGCTGATGCGAATGTGGCTGCGATCCTGACGGACACCGGCACCACGCTGGACGGGAAGATCAACACCATCGACGGCATCGTGGATGCCATCCTGGTGGACACCGGGACCACGCTTGACGACAAGATAGATGCCATCCTGGTGGACACGGATGTGCTGGGGGCAAGCCCTATTGCCGCCAACATTATGCAGATCGCTGGAGGAACCGATGCGGTCAGCTCACTCAAGAAGGGCTCGGCATCCATACTGGAGGGCTCGGTTACCAGCGGCTGCACCACGACCTCGATTGTCGGGACCGGCTCTCTCTCGACCGTTGACGAGTTCTATACAGATCGCATGATCCTCTTCACGAGTGGCGACCTTGAATATAGCGGCAGAGCCATCGCTGCGTACACGGGCTCAACGAAGACCTTCACGGTTTCGCCGGCCTTCACCTCGTCAGCGTCCAGCTCAGACACATTCATCATCGTATAGACCTATGCCCGTAACCACGGCTTTTGAAAAGATACGAGTACAGGCGATCTACAACTTCGGTGGAGCGCCTCTTCGCCGCTTCCGCTCTACGGCTACGCAGCGAAACACCATCGACGCGCTCTTCGTGCAGACGGACCCGGCGACTGCCAGCTTCGTGCAGACCGAGTCCACCGATGCGAAGCTGACGCAGACCGATTCCACCCCCGTCTACTTTGCAGGAGGAGATTGATATGGCGGCGAAGGTATTCTCCCAAGGGCTCATCGACCTGGGCATGGGCGTGGTCCTGTGGAAAGCCTCCGGCGGCTCCACCATCAAGGCCCAGCTCACGGGCGACCCGGACGCTGACGGCGGTGGCTACGATGCCGCTATCGATCCCGATGGACACGACTATCTCAACGACACCTCAAGCTATGAGATCGGCTCGCTCACGGACCCCACCCTGACCCTCGCTGACCCTGCCCTCCAGAGCGCCAAGAAGGTGAAGTTCGATGCTACCAACGACCTGACCTTCTCAAGCGTACCCAGCGGGCATACCGCCGAGGGTGTTCTCATCTACAAGGACACGGGAGTAGCCAGCACCTCCACCCTCATAGCCTGGTGCAAGTTCAACAGCCCCGTCTCCACTGACGGCAGCGACATAACCGTAGCCTTCAGCGCCGAGGGCGTATTCGAGATTGTCTTCGATGCCACCTGAGCCACGGCTCTTCTGCCGCAAGTGCAACGGGCTGCTCAAGGAGCAGGAGAAACCAGCGCCCAAGGAGAGGCGGTTCGCCTGTGAAGACTGCGGTCACGGCCTGACCCTGGTCATAGCCACCCCTGCCGCAGCTAGAGCTTACCACCAGAAGTCTGATACACCGACCTCTGACGCTTCTCCGCAGAACGGAGAATATCCATCATCCGCATGACCTCGGCGTTCTTCTTGCCGGCCTCGGTCGGGTAGATCGTCTCGAACTTGCGGACCATCCCTTCGGGGATCTCGAGCTTCAGCTTCCGCTTGAGCATATCGACCAGGCTTCGTGGAGCCTGCGTCTCCTTGTAGAACCTCGCGACGTTGATGCCGCTCAGGGTGGCGAAGAGCTTGTCGGAAATGTCACGGTCAGGGTCGCCGAGCTTCTGCAGGGTGGAGATGACCCTGGAGAACGGCGACTGACGCAGGGCGTAGAGCATATCCGGGTCCGCTCTAAGCCTCGTCTTCCCGCTCTTGAGAACATCGGTACGCAGGCCGGGCAGGAGCTTCTCAAGCCCGAACATCTGCTTCACCCTGTCCGATTCCTGGATAGGCTTGCGGTAGAAGAAGTCCTTGCCAGCCGCGATCTCAGCAGCCTGCTTGAGCGGCGGTGTCATCTGCCCGATGATAGTCCTCGCCAGCTCGGAGCCTATGCCGGCCAGCCCACCCTCACGCTGCGAAACGTCGAACTTGCGGAACTCCTCGATGGGAGAGCCGAAGGTGGTGATGAACTGCTCTCGTCCCTGCTTGTCCTTCCACGGCAATGGCAGGGCGAAGGACTGCTTGATGTACGAAGGGAGACCCTCCGGCCTGAGCAGGCTGGGCTGCACCGATCCCCTGGTGAGAGCCGCCATCTTGCTGGGGTTGCTGATGAACTCCTTCGTCAGCATGGGGATCATCTTGCGGGTCCAGTTGTAGAACATGAACATCCGCTTGCCGTAACGGCGCTCGAACTTGGTCAGGTCCGAATAGTCGAGCAGGTACTTGTTGACGGACTCGAGAGCCTCGAAGTCGGTCAGGCCGTCAGCCTTCTTCCCGTAGTAGTGAGCCGCCCTGCCCATGTCCTCGGCGAAGCTGGTGTACTGCTTCCATGCCTTCGAGCCCTTGGGGTATTTGTTCTTGAACCACTTCTCCATCCTCGCCCACAGGTCGATTCGCCCCGGCTCGGTGAGTTCCCGCGCAGCCTCCCTGGACCAGCCACCCGTGAGGACACCGATATCCGTGAGCCTCTTTAACTCACTGGGGTCTTTTTCAAAGACAGCTCTTGCAGCCATCTTGTAATACTTCGGGTTCGAGACACCGCCGAGCCAGTTGAGGAAGATGTTGGTCGAGAAGTTGCGAAGGTGGAACGGGAGCCACGGACGGGTCAGGGACCAGCGCAACGGACCCAGGACCATCTTGTCGTAGATCTCGCCGAGCTGGGACAGGTCGTCGGAGTCCACGAGCTTGACGGTCACGCCCCGTATCTCGTCGGCAAGCGAGTTGCGGATACCCTTGTCGAGCAGCCCCGCATCCTTCATGGCCTTTCTCGCGGCCTTGCTGTCGCCCAGCACGATCTCCTTGCCCTTGACCGTGACACGGTGGATGCCATGCTCCATGTAGAAGTCGCCAAGGGTCACATAGTCGTGGGCGTTCTTTTCGAGGATCTTCTTTACGATGCCCTTGCCGTTCACCAGGGATGTGACGAAGGTGGCGTTGAGTACGCTGCGCTCGTCTCCGATGTACTTGCCGGGATAGGTGACCGAGAAGTCCTTGTTGAACCACTGAGCTGGGCGGTCGCCTGGGAGCTTCTCGAAGAACTTGTTCACCTGACTGGTAAACTCCTCCCTCCACCTGTCGAGCCTCGGTATATCCCCGCCTGTCTTCGCCGACATAGCACTCTTCGAGTACCTGCCCATGTGGCGGTGATACTGGTCAAGCATCGTGCCACCCTTGCCATCGGTAGCCCTTCGAGCGGCAATATACTTCCGGGCATCAGAGGTCAGCACACGCTCTGCGTAGTTCTTCGTGATCGACTGCAGGCGAGCAGCCATGACGGTCCCTTCCTTGGTCGCACCCACAGCCACGCGACGCGCAAGAAGCTCTCCAACCTCCTGGTCGAGGTGCTTCACAAGGGCTTGAGATTCAGGACGGAGCAGGGACACATACGCATCGTTGTCAGCCAGGTTCTCGTCCAGCCGCTGGATCATCCCGTCATTATCATGGACAGCCTTCTGGAGTTTTTGTGCGAGGCGACCCTTCACCTTCTTCGGAAGAGTTTCGTCAATTCCCTTGAGCGGATTGGCGTTGATTTCCTTGAACTCGGGGATGGCGGCGAGGGCGTTCTCGTCCGCTGTCTGCCTGAGCATCTTGTCGTCTGGACTCAACTCGTTACGGAGCCTATCGACCTCGCCCTCCAGCCTCTTGACCTCGAGGTTCTTCTTAAGCTCTGCCTCACGGAGCCTGAATCGAGCCTTGAGACTTTCCCGCTGCCCTTCGGTGGCGGCAGTCTGGAACTTGCTCTTCTTTCCGATTTTGGGAACAATCCCCGCAGCCATCCTCTGCTCGATAAGGTGCTGGATAGTATTTCTGGTGGTCGCTGCCGCCATCCCGTTACCCAAGATGTCTGCTGCATCCTTTGAGCTTATGCCTTTGGGCAGAGCCATCGGCATCTCATCGCCAAATCCCATGAGAGCGGATAGCTGCCTGGGGGAGAGGCTTTTTGCGTAATAACCGCCCTGGCCGTCAGGGAAGATGACCCTTGCGGATGCTTTACCCCTGAGAAGAGCCGGCGAAGCCTGGGGATTGTCAGGTGTCCCGGCATTCCTGATACCGCCCCTGTTCCGCTTTACCTCTCCAGCTCTTGGGTGTCCCTTCGGAAACCTCTCTATGGCATCCCGCCCCATATAGATGACGGGAGCCTCCATGGTCGGCTCAGAGAGCTTGCCAGCCGCAATCAGATCCTTGATGTCAGTCTCTAATCTTTTACTACCCACCTTGGTTGCAGCCAAAGCGAATTTAGTATCCTTCGCCTCGTGCATAAACGGGGCGATAGCCGACCACCAGTCACCCTGGCCGGTCGGTTGAGGAAGCGGGTATACTTCGTCAAAGGACTTCTTTACGCCACCGACTATAAGATCCTCTTGCTTTACCGCCCGAAGGATCAGGCGTTCGCGTGTACTCGGAGACCCATAGTCCGCTGCCTGGATCTTCTTAATATCGACTTCATAGCCAGCCTCCTCCAGAGCCCTCTTGATCTCCGTGGTCGGCTGATACCCCTTATGCTTCCCCTTCGTCACCGTCCTGGTCGTATAGTTCCAGTGGTTCTCAATCGTCACAACGGGCGGCTCTGAGCCTTTTATGATGTCGATGATTGCCTCTGCCGTCTCGTAGTCCTGCGGTCGCAGGCCGGTTTTGTGCGCTTTTAAGCCGGCTGGAGAACAAGCCTGACATTCAGGTGAAGCGTGGAAGATGTGGTTGGGGTCGTTCTTCTTCGCTTTCTTGATGTCCTCGATTAGAGCCTTACGCTCGTTCACAATGTCTCGGGCCTTGATGTCTTTTCCATACTTCTTCTTGAGGTGCTTGATGACTGCAGGGTCATTCTCGATAAGAACCTGGGGTCTTAAGAAGCCAGGGGTAAAACCAGAGCCGAAGGTGTCGTAGCCGGCGAAGGTGATGGTCGCCGTCACATCGGTTGGGACGGACCACGCGCCGTCCTCGCCCATCTTCTTTTCTATTCTCCCGATCTGAGCTTCTATATCGCCCTCGGCCTTACTCAGATTGCCCTTCAATCTCTCGACATTGCTCTTGGATTTCTTCAGTTGCCTGAAGTTCTCCTGGGCTTCCCCCCTCAAGTCCTTGACGCTCAGACCTCTTGACTCAGCGATATCCTCAAGCGACTTGGCATCGTCGGCGATCTTCTCAAACCGACTGAACGCAGTTCCCTTCTCGTTGAGTACGGATCTGTAACCAGGGACCGCCTCGTCAAGTGCGGACTGGAAGGTGTCTCGATCCACCTTCTGTTTTGCAAGCCCGAACTCCGCATCGTCAAGTTCCTTCCGAAGCCCCAGAAGTTTATCGACCTCTGTCTCAATGTCCTTCTTGGCAGATACCGCAAGGTTATCGAGCCGCTCACTGAATCTGCCCTGGAGTTGCGAGAGACGCTTCTCTATTTGGACAATCGCAGGGGTCTTCAGTGTAGACAGCGACCTCCCCCTCTCCTTGAGTATTGCTGACCTCTCCTTGTTGCGCGTCCGTTGACCCACCAGCCGCCGGTAGAGTTCGTCGGCCCACTTCTTCCTCGACGCGCCCCGTATCTTCTCAACCTCAACGACTATATTCGCTTCAAGCTCTTTCTTCCTCTTGAGGATAACGGGGTCCATCCCATAGGCTTCCCTGCCCGTCAGGATGTCGTCAAAGAACTGTTCCTTCGTATAGTCCGCTTCGGTGACATAGGACCGCTGAAGCGTGTCATCGAATCTCTTCTGTATCTCTTCTGCCGTCAGCTCCGAAGCGGACTTGCCGTACTCCTTCTGGGCGTACCTCTCTGTCGCCTGGATCTGGTGAGCCTGCTCTAACCCGAAAAGCTCGTCGGCCTCCTTACCCAGGGCCGTCTCCTTCTCGACCCCCTCCCGCAGGATCTGTCTCGCCTGGAGCTTGTACTCGTGCATATACGGCTGCAGAACATCGCTACGCTGGAAGGCGTTCGAGATAAGACGACCCGTTGCCGCGATGGGGGGGAACTTGCCCAGAACCTGCCCCGTAGCCTGGATCGCACCGACGACAGGCGCACCCTTAATCAGCACCTTTTCTATGTCGGTGAACGGGATCGTCAGCGACAACAGCTTCCGTTGCGGAAGATCCATCTGAGCCGCTGCCTTCCAGCTCTTAGCGAGTATCTCAGACGCTCCCAGTTCGTTCAGTTGCGTCTTTAGAGTCTTTGTCCTGGCCTGGGCCTCATGGGCTCGCTTGACCGCCGTCACGCCCCTCTCGAAGCGTGTGGCCTCGCCTGCCGTGAGCTTGACCGCCTTCCCCTCTGCGTCTACAAGCCCCCCCATTATCTTCTTAAGATCACCACCCTTCTCCACCTCTTTCGTAGCCTTCAGAAGTTGCCTGATGTTGAACTTCTCAGCACCCTCCAGAGCAGTCTTTATAGCCGCCGTGGAAGCCGCCCTGGATCCTACCGATTTGCCGAGACTAGACGCGAGCTTGCCGGCCTTCGTCAGCCCACCCAACCCACCAAGATAGGTCAGCGGATCGCCCGCAACCTCAAGCCCGAAGGCGAGGACATCCACAGGGTCGAACTTGCCCGGCTTGTCACGGATGCCCATCTTCCGCAGGAGATCCCAGCCCGTAGCTCGCTTCTTGCTTGTGCCACCCCACGCCCAGTTGCGGGGCGCGTCGAGAGCCAGGGCGAGACTGAGGAGAAAGCCGGGCTCCTCTTCTGCGCCTATCCCACCACGCTGCAGACCCCTTATGCCTGAAAGCGCACCGCCTGTTGGCATCCCGAATGGCATAGAGCTACCTCTCCGGTGGCAAGTTTCTCACCCGTTCGGATGGCGGTGACATATCCAACGACCTCATCACATCTGGGGTGAACTCCAGGGTCGGTTCGCCTCTCTCTATCCAGCCGGGGTCGTCCATGTGATCAGCCAGGCCGAGAAGGAATTTTCTTTCCGCATGGTATTCCATCTGCGTTGTCAGCCCACCGAGGCCCAAGGCGCGTTTACCCGCTTTAAAAATACTCTGACGATGAAAGAATCGTTCCGTTGCTGACTTTCTTAAAGCCGCCAACGACCGCATCTTCTTCGGACCTTCAGGCCATTCTTCTTTGAGCCACTTGACAAAGGATGGACGATTCTTTTCGGCTAAGTTGTGCCACACAGTACCCAGCTTGGCTACAAGGGTGGTTCCCTTCAATGTGTCGAGGAGCCCCTCACCGACGATCCCGCCACCCTCCTCGGCGAGTCCGTTGAGGTTCGATTTCGAGAGCTGTTCGGGCGTAGCCAGTTTCTCTCCAGTCATTGAGCTGTCGTCACGGAACAGGGCCGTCATATCTCTCATCAAGCGGATATTCTCACCCTGTAATTCACCGCCCCTCAATTCTTTCTGTGCTGCACCAGCAATCTTTGCGAGGCTTGGGTACTCGTTTTTCGTGTGTTCGAGTGTGGTGATCTGCACCTTCGCATCCGCTTCCTGTTCTTCACTGAAGCCGGCGATGGCCCACTTCTTCTGCTTTTCGAGTGCGGTCTTGGCGGCTTCTACCTGAACCCCTGCCAATGCTGTAGTCACCTTTATCCCCTCCTCCCTCGCCTCCTCCGTTTTCAGTTGGGCTTCCCGCATCTTCTTGTCAAAGGGTGACAGCATCGCCTCACGCTTGACGGGATCTTTTGTCGTCTCCCACTTTTCCTTGAGGAGGTTAAAGTCTTTTTCCGCAAGGGTTCCATCCTTCTCCATCTTGTCGAGAACAGCCCTGCCGTGAACCTCTGCGATCTTGACCCTTCGACCCTCAAGTGCCAACCGCTCCTTATCATCTTTCGCCTTCGATATAAGAGTCTTCATTTGCTGGTCGAGAAGATCTGTGTGGGCTATCACATTGTCGATACTAGAAGTTTCCCGAAGTCGAGCGTAGTGCGCTACGATCTTGGCGGTGTCGTTCTCGAAACCCTTTCGCTTCACATCCTTTCTCTTCCCCTTCAGGTCCAGGGCTATGTCGGCAATCCGGTTCTCCAGAGTCCCTTCGGCGAACTCCACATCAAGTTCGGCCTTCCTGGCTCCCGACTCAGCCGCTCGTTTCTCGAACTCCGTCATCATCGCTACGCGCCTGGCGGGATCAGTCTCATCCTTGTACCTCTTCTCGAAGATCTTCATCTGCCTCTTAGAGAGAAGACCCTTCTCCTTCATGTCGGCCATCAGGGCTTCCCTGTAGGTCTTCTCAACTTCCAGTCTCAGACCGTCGAGCCTTCTTCCCTCCGCTGCATCTGTAATCCCAGCCTTGGACGATTCGATGTCCTGAAGGATTTTGTCCTTTTCAACTTTGGCGAGTTCCAACTTGCCCCCGGCGAACTGTTCAGCGAATCGGGCTGTGACTTCGCTAATCTTGGCTTCCGATCCCGCCTTTGCGGCCAATGCCTTTTTCGCAGCAATGTCAGCCTCGACGGTTCCTTGGGCGACTTTAGTCTGCGCTCCTGCCAAGCCGATGTTCGCTAACTCTAACTGCCTCTTCCGCTCTCTTGTCGCCTCCTGCTCCGCTGGGCCACCGTACTGAGCGGAGAACAGGCTCTTCTCCAAGTTGATCTTGTCCTGGTTCTGCTCAAGCGACTGCTTCTGCTGCAGGTAATCACCCACCGACTTCAACGCGCCTACGCCCGTCTTAACATAGTCCGCTACCGTGGCCCTCTTGCTCGCCCTCTCCTGTGCTGCGATCTGCTTCGCACCGAGGAGCGCCTGAGCTGTACCTGTAGTCTGCCTTTCACCTCTGGGCATCTATGCCATCCCTGCGAGTATCTGTTGTTGGATCAGTTGGACTATGTCCGGTGTCTGGACACCTGGGTTCAGGAAGTCGGACACGCTGAAGTTCGCCAGCGCACCCGGTATGAGCCCACTCGGGGCTTGCGGGAACGGGGTCCGTGCGGCCATCGGCAGAGCAGACGGTTGCTGGTAGGTTGCTCCCGGCAATTCGCTCATAGACGGCTGCCGCGGTGGGGCAGGTGCCTGCGGTGCGTACCCTCCACCTGCGGGAACGAAGTTTGAACCGCCAGGGAACAACGAAGGTGAAACCCTCGTCTGGGGCAGGGGCTGCGGTACGCTTGCCGGCAGAGCAGACGGTTGCTGGTAGCCACCCCATTGGCTCATAGACGGTGGGCCACCCGCTCCTGACGGAAGGCTCATCGGATCCACGGGAGGTGCTGCCTGCGGACCCAGGGAGTTGAGCAACGGACCTATCGCCTGACTCGCTATCCCTGCCGCCTGCTGCCAACCAGGTGCTTCGGGGGGTTCGTCCTGACCGAGGAGTGCCGCCCCCATGCCTGTCGCGCCTGGTATCTGGATGGGAAGCTGCCCACTACGACCAGGTGAGCTTGCCATCCCGCCTATTGCACCACCGAAGGCAGCTCCTGTTGGGCCTCCAAGTATAGTGCCGAGAAGAGCCCCAAGACCGCCGAAGTCGTCGGCTGCTTCCGCTTCTTCCTGCGACTTCTTCGCTGCGAGAACATTCGCTATGGGCGACCCGATGAGAGTCCCGTATGGACCCCTCATTTTCACGGGCATTGCCGGCTGCAGGTTTCGTTGTCCTCTTTGGCTTGGCATCTCTATCCCCCCCTACGCTCATCTGCTCGGAAATTACCCTCCGGACATACATACCTTGGTGGATCATTGATGTTGCCGGGGTAATAAACACAACCTGCAAACTCGTGGCCGTCTGGAGGAACCCTTCCCATGTTGAGATTGCCTCCTTGTTCCCAAGTATTAGGTTCTCCAAAATCAACCGCTTCACCATCGCCAGCTCCAGGTTGGCCGGGCAAGCTACCCCCAACAAGTTGTGTCCTGTCTTCAGGAACAATAGCCATCCCAGAGAAGTCCATCGGCGGCAGTTCCCATTCGCCGAGGTAACGCTGGAGAAGATCCTGCGCGGCAAGCCTGCGTTGCCCAATCGCCTGGTTCATGCCTTCGATGTCCTGAAGGGCTGACCGCTGCAGGTTCTCCCTGAACGCGGCCTCTGTTCCAGCAGCCTGGATAGCTCCCGTCCGCTGAGCCTGCGCCAGTCCGAGAGCCGGTACTCCACCACCAACTCCACGCTGGGCGAACTGGTCCGACATCGCACGAAGAGCGGATTCCTGAGACGCTGCAAGCTGACCCCGCAAAGCACCAGCTCCAAGCCCACCGCCCCTGAGCCTCTGGAGTGCGACCTCTCGAGCAGCAAACTCACCCTCTGTTGTGCCAATCTCGTTGAGAGCCCCTTGAAGTGCGTCGAGTCCCTGTCCTCGCCTCCTCTCCGCATCCTGCCTACGCCTGAGATTCAACTCCGCTTCTGCCAGCGGGACTTCGCCTACCCGCAGATCCCCGATACCAAGTTCCTGCTGCAAGGCGGGGAATCTCTCCGCTCTGCCTCCCGCAGGCGGGGCAGGAGGTGCGCCGAGGTCTATACCTTCACCGACATCGACAAGAGGGAATGGCCCTTGCCGATCTTCTTCGTGTCCTTGCTTGGGGGAACCTGGTATATGCGGCATATTTTATTCCTATGAAGCTGAAGGACCGAGCGCCGTAGCGGTAGTCCCCGCTGTCTGGGCCGTCACTAACTGTGTCCTATTCTCAAAGATGACACCCATAACTACGACATTAAAAGTTCCAGAATATGCAACTGACCCGTGATTGTTCGTCGCAACCACCGATACCGTGCCGTTCTTGTCTACATGAGGACGGAAGGAAACATACTCCTCGTTCGTCACCGTGGCGGTCGGTGCAGCCGATATATAGACGATGTCTTCCGCTGGAGCGTTCACGAAGTCTGTCAGGTCAGCACTGGTCGCCGTGGCCTGCGCTCCCGCAGCCAGGCTCGAGAGAACCATCGACACCGTTGTCTGCCGAATCGCATAGATCGGGTTGAGCGTATTGCCCGGCTCGATAAGGGGATCTCCAACTGAGATCTTGGTGAAGCTCGTATCCCCATCGATGACATCCCGAAGTATACGGGACTCGCTCTTCGTAACCTGCTTGCCTATCTCCCGCCGTACCGCCGGCATATCCAGTTGGTCGGGTCCGATCTGGGCCTGGATCATCTGGTAGAGCTTGTCGATCTCGTGGTTTATCGCAGGGTCCATTCTCAGGACTGATGATCTTCCGTAGGTCGCTGGCATTAGCTCGGCCTCCCTGCCCCAGCCCCAGTCAGGGTGAACGAGGTCACCTCCACCGACTGGCTCTCAGCCTGGTACAACTCCAGCGTCAGGTCTCTCGCCCTCTCACTCAGCCGCAGGTGGTGCGTGGCATCCGTTGGGGATATCGAGTCGAGAAACTCATGCCCCGTATCGGAGTTGCGATAGTAGCGAACCTCGATATGCGTGTCGGTATCAGGCACCAGCTCGAAGGACACCGCCGACCACGCCTTGTCGAACTCGGGGAGCTTCCCGTCCCACTTGCCCGTCCTCCACCTGAAGACAGGACTCGCGGAGATGTCCGCAAGCTGACCTGCGGCAACCTCACCGACAATACCGCCATCGGTCCCTACCCATATCCTTCTGAGCTTCGTCAGGTTGGTGGTCGTTACCGTCGCGAGGTAGTTGATATTGCCCATGTCCCACGGCGACCAGGAGGGGCGCTGAACCATCTTCGAGTTGCCGTAGAAGAACACGAGCTGCTTGTTGTTTTCCGTGGAGCCTGTCGCCGGGTAGCTCCAGATGATCGACTGGTTCGTCTCGTCCTCGGCCCCGACGATAAAGTGATCCCGCAAGTAGTTCCTGCCCATGACCACATCCTGCACGGGGTCTGAGATCTTCCGGGGCAAGCTACCGTCGAAACCGTAGATCCCGTCCTTGCCCCAGAAGTAAAGAAGCCCGTCCACCTGGACTATCGAATGATGTCCTACGCAGCCTATCCCCTTGACCACCGGGCGGGTGAAGAAGGTGGCTTCCGTCAGCCCGTCAACGGTCCAGACCGACTTCTCCTTGAAGACGATCAGCATCCCGCCGTAGCTCGCCAGCCCTGTTATCTTCTCCGCTGAACCCTCGCCGCCTACCCGTATGAAGTTCACTATGCTCCACGGCTCGTTGGGACGGGAGAAGTAGAGACTGTCGGAGTTGTTCTTCACGAGGAAGGTCACATCCTGGTGGTTGACCATAAAGGCGAAGTTCGTGTCGGTGAAGTCCGCGCTGACCGGGGCTATCTCCGTAGTCGAGGTATCGAAGTTCCCGACATTGTCGTTGTAAGCTACCGAGGTGTTGTCTTCGATGGTGTCCACATAGTGGTAGGTCACCTCGCCCTGGGCTATGTTGCGCCTGTAGACCCTGCGCTGGGTAACCCGAGCATCGCCCGAGCTGACGGGGATATTGGTCAGTTGGATACCAGTATCCTTCGCCCCTACTTTCGAGGTCGCCTCTGAAGCGAGACTCTCCTGCCCCCACGCCGGAGCGTAGAAGGTGATCTTGTACTCGTACTCCCCGTCCAGCTTGCTGCCAGCCGCACTCGTAGCTACCGCCGTGGTGGTCGCTCCCGGTCGGGTGATGTGCGCCGTGTAGACGTTGGTCCCTTCCGTTACCTTCAGGTTCGTGCCATCGCAGACATAGGCCCGATCCCTGCGGGCTATGAAAGAAGCAAGGCCGTCAGCCACGAGAGCATTCGTTCCCAACTCTGCGGCAGTCTTCACCCCGGTCCCTGCATCGTAGGTGATCTTGTAGAGCTTCTGACCAGCCTTGATGAGTTGCATGAGGGTTCCGTCCGATTGCTCCCAATCGAAGATACCCTGGATATCCCCGCCGGCTGACAGGTTGAGTTCCTGAGAATACCCGTCGCGCTTCTTGATCGTTCCCTTGTCAAGGTTCACGTTCAGGCAGTCCGCAGCCTCGCCAGGCTGAAGCTCGCTCGCATCTCCCTGCGAGTTCTGTCCTATGAATCTTGCTCCCGCTCTCAGTGTCGGCATATCTGTCTATTCAAGAAGATCTACGAAGGTCGGATACTGCCTCTGCCGATCCTCAACATAAGTCCTTAGCTGGGCCGTAAGCTCCTGGCGCAACCCCTCAAGGTCGGGGGGCATCTGCCTCTGCTCAGAACCGAAGCCACGCTTCGCCCCCTGCAGGCAGACCAGGTCGTGATAGTCGCTCGGGATGTCCGAAGTGTCCGCGTCAGCGTCCAGCCTGGGTAGCGCCCTCGAGTAATACAGACGGAGCGTGTAGCTGTCGCTCGGCTTCACGATCCCTATCTTGTCGTCTCGGAGATAGTAGGTCGGGGGAGTCGATAGACCCTCCGGCAGGAACCGCTCGTCGCCTATCGGGTGTCGGCGAGCAAAGTTGATCGGCACAGCCGGCGTAGGAGTCCCGGATGTGACGACCTTTTCTATGTGCAAAAGTTTCGAGAAATCTGCAGGAAGATCAAATTCGTAGTCGTTGTCACCACTCACCACGGTCAGGTCAACCATCACAGAGAAGAAGCTGTCGTCAGCCTGCTCTATCACCCGCTTGCAGTCGGCCTGAGCGGCGTTTATATGCCTCACCAGGACGTTGCGTTTGTGCCTGCGACCGTTGGGGTCGTCAAGGTACTCGCGGGTCACAGAAAGCATCTCGCCAAGTTTGAGACCCCTGTCTGCAGGAGTGTAGTCGGAAGTTAAGGCCGCACCTGTGATGGTACTCAATTCAATATCCTTTCCTGCTCCTTGGGTCCATAGATGATCTTACTGCCCTTTTTCTCTCTCACAATCGACTTGGTGTTCTCAGAGGTACACTTGCCTATGAAACACTTGCGAAGCTCGTGCGCCATGTCGGCGTTGGCGTTCGAGAAGTTCTTGTCCGCTATCTCGATGCGCCTCTCCTCCATCTTGTCCATGTGGTCAGCCCACAGCATCCCAGCTCGCTTGGGGTCGGAACTGAACTTGCGGGTGAGGTCGATCTTCTGCAGCAGGGCAATGACCCACGCCCCTGGCTCACGGTACTCGCCGCTGGGTCCAATGATATTGGCGACCTTGATGAGCATATCGTCTGAAGGACACGGGCCTTTCCGAGCGACCCTGTACAGCACCCAGTGCTGCAGGGGGGGAACCCAGAACATCTCGAGGCTCCTGTCGATCAGGGAAAGGTTACGGAGGAAACCCCTACTGAGCGCCTTCGGTGCGGATTCGGTGGCTAACTCGCTCCGCATTGTCAGGTCTCTGGCAGGGAATCCCCTCCTCACCCGCGATTTCATTGTTGTAGCTGCAACAGGCATAACACCTCATCTCTTTTTACGAAAGATAGCCTTTTTCAGACTTTGAGGTCTGGTCACTCGCAAGCCACCACGCTTCACCTTGACCTTGTCGGCAGGTGGGCGCTTCCTGCGCTTGGCTGTCACTGGAAGATCGAGACTAGCGGCAGATGGTTTGAGCTTCTTGACAGGAGTAGCTTTTGGCTTTGCCGCAGGAGTGGGCTCGGGCGGACGGAGTTTAAGATACTGTTTGTATGCCTTCAGGAAGGCATCCGTCTTCGCCTTCTTTCCAGGGCTCTTGTCGTCAGCTTCAGAATAAACCTCCCATGTCCGATGCCAGCGGTCACGGGCAGCTTTTATCGCTGCCTCTTTCGCTTGCGTTTCAGCTTCGCCACGCAGTCTTCCGATTGTCCGTTTCTTCTTCTTCTTATCAGGCATAACACCTCCACGAGTTAAAAAATGTCAGTCCCGCACTCCCGAAGGAGTGCAAGGACCGACTCAAGAAGGAGGCAAAGTAATTACGCCTGGGTCGAGGACGCGACGCCCGTCAGCAAGGTGTTGGCGTTGGGACGAGTGCAGACCAGGTTCTGGTAAGAGAACAGGGTCGCCTCGAACTCATCCACACCAGCCGTTCCGACACCGGAGCGAACCAAGACACCGCCTTCGTCCATCCACTGCCAGTCCTCAAGCACCTGGAAGTGCATCGACTCAGGAGCGATGAAGTAGAAGCGGTTGAAGTCGCCAGCGACATAAACGTCATCACTGAGATCCCAGATACCAGCACTGGCATTGGCAGGATCGTTCGTTGTCGAAGCATCCTTGTCAGCCACAATGACGGCGTTATTGAACTCAATGCCAGTCCAGCCGCCCTTGAGTTTGCCAGGATCGGAGAAACGACGAAGGCCGGTCAACGCACCAGCTACTTCACGACGACAAGCGTGAGAAGTAAGGATGATACCCGGCTGGGCATCTCCCTCGATATCAGACTCGTCGTAAGCCTCTTGCAGTTGAACAAGAGAGTCGTCCAACAGGCCGTGCGCCGCAGCAGGTGAGACCACATTGGCCTTCCAGAACGAGTTGCTCGAACGGTCGATCTGACCGAGACGAGTAGCGGCAGATTCCGTACCGTGGTTGGCGGGATCGGCATCCGAGACAATAGCCTCAAGACCCCACATTTCCCGACTCGTACCGTCAGAGACAACTCCACCAACATACACGCCCTCATCAGCCTCGGTCGTCGTAGACGTACCCATCACGAAAGCCGTATCACTGGTGATAGACTGGATGGTCTGAGTGTCACCGAGGGTGGTAGAAGCAAGGTCGGCTCGCTTCTTGATATCGACAATCTGTCCAGCGGACAGGAACTTGGTCGAATCGACCGTCACGGTCGTACTCGTACCAGAACTGCCGGTGGAAATGTTAGTCAGCAACGCTGAACCATCATGCCAGAGCTGGCGGTTCACATCGTTCTTGACATCCTGCAGCAGACCCTTCATCTCGCTGTCGAGCAACTCAATAAAGGAACCTTCACTGCCTTGCGAAGCGGCAATGGCAGGACCAGTAAGGGCAACGCGCCCATAAAGGTAAGCCATGTGCCACACGGACGAGGTGTAACCCTGGTTCCCAGCAGCGGGGAGAGTTCCACTTTCAGCCCTGGCTCCGACACCTATATTGCGTCCGGTGTGGAGAGGAATGTAAGCCTCTTTGCCACGGAACGCAGTGCGACTGGTATCGCGCTCCAAGTTAGCCAAGAGAACATTGCCCTGGTTGAGCTGCTCCCTTACGGGTCCGATGTAGAATGTCTTAAGGACATTCGCAGCATCGGTAAGATTCATGCCTGTAAAAGCCATGGTCGGACTCCTTTAAACCGCCTCTCCATGCCACCGATTCGAGTTGGGAGGCCAACCAAAAAAATAAAAGACTACTTAGTCACTTTTCATAGACGACTTGAGATACTCAAATGCCGCCCTCTTAACATTGCCTGATTTCAGATCCGCTCCAGTCAGGGGTTCCGAAGGGGAAGTTACTCCACCACCAGAGCCCTCGCCGGCCTCAGACTGATCGGCGAGCTTACTACGAAGGTAAGCCGCCTTTTCCTTGTCCACCAGCCCACCCAGGAAGTCGCCGTGACCGTTCACAGCCTGCTCCGCTGACTCGTTGCGCTGGCTCATTCTGTTGTAAATGTGGACCTTGTGTTCTTCAAGTTCATCTTTTGAAAGAGACGCAAGAATCGGATTAGCCTTGATGGAAGACTCGACCTCGGAGGACATCTTCTGGCTCTGGAAGGACACCTCCTGCTGACGCAGGGCTTCCTTGTTCGCCTGGATCTCAGACTTGAGATCGTCCATCTGCTTCTGGACCGCGCTGCCCGTGTTTTCTCCGGTGTCGTCGTCGTCCACGCTACTTGTCTCCGTTGTTGTCGGTTCGGGTTCGGGAGTCTCTGACCCCTCGCCTATATTAGCATAAGTCTCCATGACCGCCTTCGCACCATGGTAAGCGAGCTGTTTCAATTCAGTCGCCGTGACCATGAGTTCCTGGCCGTCCACGTTCAGCGGAACCTTCGTGTCCTCGGGAATCGCTTCGCTCGAGACTTCCGGTTCCGGCTCAGGAGCAGCCGGGGTTTCTTCTGTCGATTCTACCTGGGTTTCATCTTCGGCCATTATTCTTCCTCCTCCTTAATAACCGACTGGCGGCTCACCTTCAAGTGGCGCACCGCCTTCTTCTATCGGACCCTCTGGAGCTGGACCACCCATCTCCTCCGGTCCTGCCGGTCCCATCGGCCCCTCTGGGCCTGCTGGACCACCTTCGCCTTCTTGTGGAACATTATATTGTGCGGAGAGTCTTTCCGCGTGAGCCTGTATATGCATCTCGAAAATCATGTGGATCGGACTCTCGGCCCCACCCGTTTCCTGGATGATCTGCCAGTATTCAGGAGTCTTCTGAAACTCCCTGTGTACCGAGATATGCAGAGCGTCATCATCGAAGGGCCAGGATGGAGGCAGGTACTGTCCCTGCTGCGTGATCATCTCCATGTTCTCCCTGCGGGCGTTCTGCTTGTCCATCTGACCAGGGGATACATCGGTCGGGTCAGCGCCCACCTCGAGGATCTCAAGGAGCTTCTCCCTATCCTCTTTCTTGCCGGGATTGAGAATGCCGAACTGGGCAAGGCTGATACCCAACTGCTGCCTCGCGCCCTTGGACGAGGGGAGTGATGACCCCAGCTCGACCATGACATCGAAGTAGTTGGTCCCTGTCCTGCTGCTGCCGCCAAGGAGGTCTTCACCCTTGAAGTAGCGCACATCGAAAGTGCGGTCGCTACCGAAGAGTTTGATCATGCGGTCCTCGGTGATCTTCTTAGCGGAGATCTGTAGCGTCCAGGTCCCGATGTCCCTCAGTGCGTCCGAGGTGGACATGGAGGCGGGGGCGAGAATGCCATCGTCCTGCTCCTGCAGTTGGGCGATACCAAGACCCGACTCCACCCTGCCTGGCGTGGCCCCCTTGTACGCCTCGTGCTGGCTCGAGACATCCTCGAAGTCGCCGAGGGTCTGGTTGATATTCTGGTGCGTGACGCTGGGAAGCTCTCCCGGCCTCGACAGCTCCGGCTTGAGCGGGTAGGTGTAGAAGATCTTCTCACCCGGCTCTCCGGTGAAGCTCGTTTTCGATATCCCGCTACCCTTGGGTATGAGCCACTGCGGACGGGAGACGGCGTTGAGGTGTTCTATGATCTGCGAACGAGCCCTGTTGTAAGCCGCCTGGATTGGCAGGCACTGCTCGAGAACGCAGGAGCCCCAGAGCCTGCCGGGAACGGCGACCTCCCTGATATGGGCATAGGGGAAGACCGGGAAGCCAGGGGGGTTCTCACCCTTCCTGACCACCCGGTCCCCAATAACCGCCGCCCAGTAACCGCTGGGGTAATCGGGAGTCGGCCTACACCAAAGCTGATGGACCAGCACAGTACCACCAGAGCCTTGCTGGCCGGCAGTTCCCCATGCGGACACGGACCCAAAATTAGAGGGACCAGTCAAGGATGAGAGTTGGCGTTCAAAGAACCGCGAGACGGTTTCATTGTCATCACCTTGAACTTCATCATCCTTCAGACCGTAGCGGTCTTTCACATAGGAGATACTCCTGGCCTTGGTGTGTATAAGATGGCTGACATCCTCCCAGCGCGTCGCGTCCGGGTCGGGGTCAATCTCAAATGGAGAACATATCTCCACATCGACATCGCCGATGGCAACGCCGATCTTCTTTGAAGCCTTAGCGTCTTCAGGCCCAGCGAGTCCCATCTTTCTGAGATAGTCCTCGCCAGCCTTCTTCGCTTTCTTCTTCTCTTCTTTACTACGGGCTTTCTCGCCGCTGAAGTCTTCAGGCTCGGCGGCAATCTTGTCACCCTTGAATGCATCCCAGAACACACGGACGAACACATTGCCTGTCGTACTTCTCCAGGTGAGAAGGTCGATGAGCTTGTCGTTCATCCCATGCGTGGTCCAGTAGTACCGCAGATAGTCAGTCGCGAGACCCGCTGTGATCCGGTCGTTCAACTCACCCGTGGCAGGACTCACCGTCCATTGCGGACGCTGACGGACTGTCGATGCGATAATCCTCCTGACCATGGGCATGAGCCTGTTGACCGTAGCCCTGACCCTGTGCCGAGGTTGGCGGGGCAGGAACAGGGACTTCGTCACCGGGTTCCACTGCAGATACTGCTGGCCCAAATAGTTGGCAATGTTCAAGTACCACTGGCGCTCGAGGGACTGCCTGTGCTGCTCCCTTGAAGCCCAGCGAGCCTGGACGAAGTCAGAGATCGTATCGTCCTTCTTGAAGTCTACCGCGCCGAAGTCGGTGCTGGCATAACTGGTGACATTACCTTTTTTGAGTATGGGCATTATTCAAGACTTGGTGAAAGGTTGCCTTGGATCTGGTCGAACTCTCTGGCGATCTCCTGCTCCCGTCTCTGAGCCTCCTCTAAAGACGTTTCAGGTTCGGGCTGGCGGGGGATCTCATCTGCATTGTTATCGACCTGGTTCATACCGGCGTAGACCTGTAGATCTCCAGCGGCAATTACTCGGTTCTGCGCCCTGAGCTGACCCAGGAGTTCCTTGAGGATCGCCTCGTTGGATCTGTGGGCGTAGCGAAAGCTCATAAAACTTATCGCCGCACCCAGCAGCAGCAAGACACAGTTAGAGAGAGACTCGATCATTCTTCGTCCTCGTCCTCGTCCTCGTCACCCTCGTCATCGTCGTCGTCCGGCTCAGGCTCGGGCTCCGGTTCGGGTTCGGGGGCAGGGGCCGGCTCGGGGGGGGTAGGGTCTTCGACCTCGCCACCACCAGCGCAGAAAGCGGTGCAGGCCAACTCCTCGACAGCCTCGTTGCCCACTACGCCAGCCTTGAACCGCTCACGGTTCTCAGCCCACCAGTCCTTAAAATATCCTGCCATAACTAATCCTCCTACTTAAGAAATGCTGTTACCAGCGTTGCGACTAAACTGAAGACCGCTGTTACGAGAGCGGCCTTCACATGATTGCTATTGACTCTGTTTTCCTTGTAGGACTCCTGAAAGTCCACAACTTTTGTTTCGAGGTGACTGAGCCTGGTAAGAACAGAGGCGACACCGTTCCCCTCGATAATGACCTTGTTGAGCAGTTTGACATCACTTTGCAGGTGATGTACGCCCGTATCAATTGACGCTACTTTTTTGTCCAGCTCGTGGAGAGCGCCAAGAAGTTGTTCTGATTCCATTATTAGGCAAGGGCTTTAATCACCCTTCGTCTTATGAAGTCGCTTTTTAGTACCGTGGTCCCATCAGAATGCTTAAGGATAATCTGGATCTCCAGGTCGCCTTCAGAATCGAGCTTGGCGATTGGGAAAGTATATTTCTCGACCCCAGTAGCCGCACCCCCCACGCCGGTCATGTCAACGTCTGAAGTGACTGTCCCGCCATCGATGGAGTAGGCGATCTCGACATCGTAGTTGGTGAGATCTATCACCGTGCCGTCAACCTTGTCCTTGCAGGTGACCTGGATGGTCGGGCTTGACCCAACGTAGTAGTTGACTGCCATTAGTAATCTACTCCAAGTCCAAATTCGTTCTCGGGCAAGGCGGGTTCCTGTTTCAGGTTCTCCATGATTTTATCCCAATTGCGTTGGGTTCTCTCTGCGAAAATTGTTCCCTGCTCCATGATATGCGGACAAGAGTCATCCAGCAACGCCCTCTCTAACATCGGATCCGTCTTGTCCATCGGCTCCGCACCGCCGGCTACGATGTAACGCCAGCAGTCCATGAGGTGATCGGCCTTCTTCACGGGGGCGGCTTTCCGCTCGTTCGTGTCCCGGCTGAAGGTGCGGGGGTTGCGCCTGCGGTACTTCGCCCTCTCCTTCAGGAAGTTCTTGCAGGTGCTGAATATCTGCGTCCTCGGGATCCCATCCCAACCAGGGACAAGGGTCCGACGAACCATCTCGATCCCGTATTCAACATCGTTCCTCGCGGGAACGCAGACTAGCCCGTGTTCGCCAGCGAGGATGTTCCCCACCTTCAGACCGCCGCCTGGGTTGCTGCCGAACTCAGCAGGGTCTATCCACCGCTGGGTGATAATCTCTGACACCTCTGGGTTGATGAGCCACTTGGCTGCGTAGATATCCGTCCCATCGTCCCTCCACGCCCCGTTGAGGCTCCAGCCCTCGGCCCCGTAGATCTTGTCGGCAATTGTCCGAACGGTCGTGGCGTGTTCGTACAGCTCCCGGTAAATGTAGGAACGCCTGTCGGGGGAGACGGCTATCCACAAGACGGCGAAGATGTTCCAGCCAGGGTCGATAGCCATGTACCGCGCCCAGTCGTCGGGGATCTCGAACGGGTCACAGATAAAGTCGGGACTGAACTCCGGGTAGACGAGCCCGTGCCGCCTGCGGGTCTTCCCCTCGATCCTCACCGCCTTCTCCTCGTCGGTGATCATGGCCTCGATGTCCCGCAGGGTGTCCTTATCCACATGACCAGCCCTGGCAGCTTCTCTCGTGTCGAGCCTGAACAGGTCTACATTCTTGTCGCCCTCTTCGTACCGCTCCTCCAGGTTCACGAGCCACTCGACCGATTCCACCGCCGTAGCGGAGACAACTGAGTTGGCACCCTTGGCGAGCCGGCGAACCATCAACTCCTCGTAGACCACATCCTCGACTTCCTCGTCAATGACCAGGAGGTCAATGGCAGCAGCCTGCGTCTTCCGGCGAGCGGTGTTGCTACCCACAGCGGAGATAAACCTGATCTCAGCCCCGCTGCGAAGGATCACCTTCTGCGGGATATCGGTGTGGGGAATGATCTGACCCCTGCGCTTAATCTCCCAGCCTGGAATGATGTCCTGCAGGTGCTTCCAGATGCCCTCCTCGAGCGTGGTGTAGGAAGCCGAGATAACCCAGATCTTCGGGGCTGACGGGGTCTTCTGGTACGGGTGGTCCTGCATACCCCACCACCTTATCTCCTGCGCTGCGGCCCTCGACTTCCCGCTCTGGTTGCCCCCGAGCAGTACACGGTGCATACGCTTGGACTTGTGGAACCCGAGCTGGTTTCGTTTCGGGTTGGTGTCAGGGACATAGAAGTACCCTGGGTGGTTCTTCGCTTCGAGGACGAGTTGGCAGGGGGTCAGGATAGCTTCGAGTATGTCCACCTGCGCCAGGGCGGTCGCGGAGACGGTCTGCTTTTTCGCTCTCGTCATGCTGCCTCTTCTTCCCTGTCGTCAATTACCTTAAACCCCAGAAGAGCGAGGACGGGTGCAACTGTATCCATGACCAGGTCCACCCGATCATCAATCGTCATGCTCGAGAGGTCGAGCTTGCGGTCGGAGAGGCCGGAGATCTTCGCCAACTGCCGCATAGCATCCAACTGGTTACGGTCCTCGGTGGTCGGATCCTCAACGATATCGATGAGCTTCTGTATATGCCCTTCCCGGCTGGTGAGGTCTTTCTTGTTCCGCTTCCGCTTCTTCCCAGCGGCTGACTTGAGCTTATCGACTATGGGAGACTCAGGCTTCTTCTTCGCTTTCTTCTTCGCTTTCTTCGCCATATATAAAATAAATACGGGCAGCGGGATGATTTTTCAGTACAATTCTTCCCCAATATGCTTTTAGCTGATGGTTTTGATGATGCTTTCATTGGAGTTGGTCGCCGATGCGGACAGCCGACACTTGCTGTCTACTCCATTGACAAGTGCATCGACATACTAGTCGAAGCAGGGTCTACCCCTGACGAAGCTCAAGAGTACCTAGAGTACAACAGCATCGGCTCGTGGGCAGGTGAGGCCACTCCGATATGGGTAGAAACGACCAGCCTGAAAGAGTACCTGGAATTATTACCAGACAAGGAGGAGAAAGATGCTGACGATTAAGGAGGTGTCAGGGCATCTGCAATGCTCTCGACTCGTTATCGAGAAGCTCGTTGTGCAGGGCTTGCCGTGCGTGAATATCAGCGCGTCACCGTTAAGGCGAAGGTTACGCTTCGACCTGGTTGACGTGCAGGACTGGCTCAAGGAGAACAGGACAAGGAACTGGCAGTCGGCGAAGGCGAAGCTCGAGGAGGCAGAGTCTGTTTACCGTCGCGCCAAAAGCGAACTTTCAAAACTCCAGGAAGCAGGAGAAGAACCCGATGAAGACGAGGAGACTGTAGATGACGGAGACCACGAAGACACCGGAAACGGAGACACCAACGAAACTTGATCTCTTCGACTCCGACGATCTCGACAAACTCGAAGGGATCTACGCGGGGTTGGTGAAGCAGGGACTTCGATACCGCACCGGGGCTATCGTGAGCCACAAGGGCATGGCCGCTGAGACCCAGAAGTGGTTTAACGGAATAGCGCAGTATTTCTGCGAAGCCCCGAACCACCTGGTCAAGGCCATAGCCACCTGTCGGGAGTACATCACGATGGCCGGCAACCTGGCCCGACAGCAAAAAACGATTGAACAAAAGTATGCCGCGGGTAATTCGGATATACTGAAGAGCGCAGAGGACGAACAGGGGCGACTCAAGAAGGAGCTTGATGAACTCAAGAGGGAGAACGCGGAGCTGAAAGTGAAGCTCGAAAACGCAGACTGAATGAGACCCTCAATGTTCGAGAAAAAGCGCGACTCCAGGTTCGAGACGAAACAGGACGGCAACCTGTTCGTCATTTTCCCGTGGCTGGAGATTCTGCGGGTGCTTGCGGCCCGCAGCGTCCCTATTTACAGTGCCGTAGTCAGCGCCGGGATAACCGTTGGCTCAAGGCCGGGCAGTATATGCCTGGTCTATATAGACGAAGACGAGGCGACCTACTTCCAGGAGAAGGTCAAAGCCCGGCTGGAGAAGATCGTTGAGCAACTCATGGGCGAGAAATGGACCTTCTACGCCTACACCAGGGAATTTCTAGAGGAGATAGAAAACCTGCCGAAAAGCTATGAATGAATAGAACCCCGTTCGCCCTGCCACACCCGAGTGCCATTTTCTCTTCAGCTTATGGCCTCTTGCATGGAACCTAACATCAACTTAGACCCAACTATCCTATCCCTGGCAGGGCGAACTTTTTATCATGGCGAAGAACAGAAAATGGTTTCTGAGCTGGGTAAAAACCAATCCCCTCAGACCGAGTGAAAAAGAAATAGTCGATCTACACAACAGCAGGGTCCAGGTTCCAAGGGGAACCTATCTTGAAATAGTCCGAAAAGAATTTGAGAGACGGGAGGAGGAGAAGATGGCGAACCTGGTCGAGAAGAAATGCAAGGACACCGAATGGTGGACCCCGCCGGCAATCATAGAGCTGGTAAAGGAATACTTCGCCATCGAGCTTACGGGTCAGCCGAGGATCCCGCTCGATGCCGCTACCCACGAGGCGAACCCCACGGGCGCTGAAGAGTTCTACTGTAAGCAGGGCGAGAGCCTGGACTGGGTCAACGGAACCTTCGTCAACCCGCCCTACGGTAAAGAGATCAAAGCCTTCGTTCGGAAGATTCGCGACGAGTCTGAAGACGGCGAGCTGATAGTGGCGCTGTTGCCGGGCTCCCGATGGGAGCAGAAGTACTGGCAGGAGTCGGTATTCAACCCCTACCTGACGGGGCTGTGCTTCATACGCAAGCGGTTGCGGTTCGGTAAGCCTGACGGCAGCATCTGCAAGTCCAACCCCTATGCCAGCATCCTGTACTTCTACAACGCCAAGTGGAGCAATGTCCTGCTGACCTTCGGCGGTCTTGGCAAGTGCGTGAGAACGCAATGCGGTGAAGAATGACAATGGACCCTGAGAACTGAAAGGACGGACCTATGCCTAAAGTCGGAAAGATACCCAGCAGCAAGGGTAAGGCGGCGGCGAGGAAGTACGGCAAGAAGAGAAACAAGAAGGCCATGCACAAGTGACCCAAGCGGAACTGATCTCCCGTGTGGAGATACCGGCTGACCAGGACGGGCGTTTTGCTACCATTAAAATGAAAGGACTTTGCCGACCTCTTATGGAAAGCCAAGGACTTCAGACGGATGCCGCAATTCACTTCACGGACATGAACCACCTTTGAAGCCTGCCCGTCCTGATCTTTTTTTTATTTTTATCCAGACAAACACCCCGTTCGCGCCTCTTATCTATGCTGGTTGTTTTCAGACCGTAATAACAAAAAGGAGCAGGTAAGCGATGACTACATTCTGGATCGAAAAAGGAACCATTAGCGAAGGTGAACTCATTGGGAAGTCGCAATGGCATATTATCGAAACGCCCCAAGACGAGCCCTACCATAACGATGAACATATGTACTATCGGTTCCAGCCAAACGCCGATGGCACCTGGTTCCTCGAAAAGAAAAGATGGAGGCTGGGGCAGAACCGTGTCCAGCGCACCTCGGTAGCCCAGGATTACGCGCCCATCTTCGGGGATAAAAAGAATGGCGTATCCTTCGAGAGGGCGCTGGAGTACATGATGGAGGACTGCGAAAAACACAAACAAGGAAGACCTCGAGAACACGAAGTCTTTGAGGCGCTGAGAGATGATTACCTGGAACGGAAGGCTGCGAAAAAAGCGAAATAAGGTCAGGGCATAAAGAAACCCCCGGCGAAAGGTATGAACCGGGGGTCGGTAAGTGAATGGGTACAGAAGAATACTACTTTGCCGGCTCGATGTCGAACTTCAATTCGTCACGCTCCCAGTACAACTTCAGCCAGGCTGCGCCGATAGGAGTCGGTGGCATACCTTTTTCGATAGCCCATTCACCGTATGAGTACCCGTCCTTGAACGAGTCCTTATAGCTCGGCAGGGAAACGTGCCACTGCGTGTCCTGGTACACCCGCCCCTTGGAACTCACCCTCATCCGCTGGATAGGGAAATACCACTCCTGGTGCGTATGGCCGGAAATCAGGATCTGAGCATCGGGAGCATACACAGCTCGACGGTTCGTCTGGATCGTTCCCTTCGTTACAGGAGCAGCGCCTCCATAGCCGTGGGTACGCCACAGGCGAACCGTGCGAGTCGTTCCCGCCCGCTTGTCCTTCCTGCTCCCCCTCACCAATGACAGGAACACCCAGCCTGTATACGAACCCTCGTAGATACTGGCACCTGTCTTCGTCCGTAAACGCTCGATGAGCCTGGTCGTAAGGTTAGTCTCTCTCCTCGATAACACGCTCGTCTCGTGGTTACCTGTTCCCCACACAGCCAACTGCGAAGCATAGGGCTCGAGAAAATCAGCATAGGTCGAAACCAATGCGTCAAGGTAATCGTCCACCTGGTGTTCAGGCTTCAAGGCCGACTTGTCAGCACGGGGATCCCACTTGCCCTGCATAGCGCAAAAAGCATCCCCGTTGTCCACCACCGCAGCACCGCGCTCTAAAGCCTGCTGCAAGTGCTTCTCCTCCAACTTGTTGTCACTCGATGGGTTGTCGTGGTGCGCGTCAGAACGCAATAACACCCAGCCTACGCCGTCCCTCGATTCGCTCGTAAAGCTGATCTGGTGTACGTTCCGACTCAACTCCTTCACAGCCCATGGAAGCGACTTGACCGCTCCTGGGCTGCTCATTCGATACCCAACCCCCCGCAAGTCACCCAGCAATCCTGGATCGCAGTACCCCTGAATATGTGATTCAAGAGCAGCAACGCATCCCCCAACTCCACTACCCCGCTCCTGTTCACGTCCGCGACATCCGAACAGGGTAGAGGCTCACCCCTACTGTACAAAGCGAAGATGATCGAGACAGGGTCGTCAAAACACAACACCCCGTCCATCGTTACATCCCCGTTAAGATACTCCGGCTCAGAATAACCACCGTAGTCCTGGCTGAAAACCAAAAACGGTAACGAGATTAAACCCAAAAGAAGAATAAATTTCCGCATGAGCTGAACTCTCCATATCTATCCTCCCCCTCGCCCTTTTTTCAAAATTAACTAACTCCATCTTCCTCCACCAACTCCCGTTTTCAAATCTTCTTCTTGAAATTGTCTAACCCATCACAAGAATGAGGAAGGCGGGGGCCGGAAAACATACTTCGTAACAACGTACCTGCGGATCAACGCGGCGATCAAAGCCGGACCTGGTCCGAAGTGCGGAATAGGGGAGGTAATAAAGGGGCGGTGGGCGGGGGTAGGGGGCGGGTACACCCCCCTGGCCGGCGGGGTGGTGGGGTTTGGTGGTGGTCGGGATAAATTCCGAAGCTGTCACGGTCTCCGCAAGTCCGCCGAATAGTACGGCATAGGATCCGCCAATAGATCGGTAGTCTATCGCCAGGCAGGCAGGCAGAACGACGACAGTTATGGCAGAGTTGAGAAGGCAGGCAGATAGCCATCGGTGTTCTTGCTAGTTCTCGTATCCATCCTGGTCACCGTGCCAGCTCCGGCAGGATACCAGGTAGGCAGGTTCGGCAGGCAGGCATCGATGGTTGGTAGATGGGCAGGCATAAAAAAAGACCGTCGACGGTTATCGCGTCGACGGTCTACAGATCCGGATCCTTTGTGTTATCCGTCGTAATCAAATCCTGTTAAACGGATCACGTCGTCGCCGATGGTTTCTTCGGAATGCTCACTAACTCCGAGAGGAGTCTTGAGGGTTTTCACGTTGAAAGAAAAATCGAAATTGCCATCGTCATCTGCTTTGCGAATAACATCGAGTATCGCATCTGCCTGATCCTGATTGGAAATTGTAAGCACTATATC
>Ga0310345_10000829_pt1 | contig 39327 bp, 35 predicted proteins | sample HC15DNA20500_MG_FD_204667 | JGI IMG/M metagenome (GOLD analysis project Ga0310345, IMG submission 204667) | Marine microbial communities from station ALOHA, North Pacific Subtropical Gyre - HC15-DNA-20-500_MG | ecosystem: Environmental > Aquatic > Marine > Oceanic | place: Pacific Ocean: North... | reverse complement strand
GAAAGCGCAGCATGTTCAGGAATCGTGCCTGTTCGCGGATCGTCCCCGCCTGCAGGCTGTGAATCTCGTCGATGACCAGCATCCCCGGACGCAATTCGGCGAGCAGTCGCAAGGCCAGGCTTTCCAGCACAGACAGTGTCGCCCTCGGCGGCTCCGGGGCACCAATCGCCGCCAGGATCCGGCGGTAGAAGCGCGATTCATCAGGCCCAGACACCATCTGCACGGCGACAACCGGCATTTGCAGCCGTCCGCTGGTCTCATCGAAGCTTGACGCGTGATCGCGGGTGAACTTCTCGATGATCATCGTCTTGCCCATGCCGCTGTCACCGACAATGAGCAGGTTCGGCATGCGAGCGCGCTCGGGAAACGACATCAGCGTTTCCAGCTTCTCCAAGGCGGCCTCGGCCCTGGGATAGGAGATCCAGCGGTCGGCGCGAATCCGGTGAATGCGCTCCCCTCCCCTTCCGGCGCAGGCAGGGCTTCTGGCGCGGCGATATCCGGTGTCACATCGATCATCGGCAGAGGGGCCAGATGCGCCCGCCGAGCCTGGTGGCGCCGTATCGCCTTCGTCTGCCGCTCGGCGCTGTCGACGACGTCGCGCTGCGCCTCGATTGTCCTGAAAATAAGCTCCTCATCTACCGACCTGCGCCCGGCCTCACGCAAAGCGCGCCGCGCCGCGCGGTGTTCCCAGAGCGTGATCGCAGGCCGGGTCAGATCCGCCGGGCGGGCCTCGATGATCCCGTTCTCTGTCAGCACGAAGATGCGCGAAAGATCGCGCGGGTCGTATTTGAGCGTGAACTTGCGGCTTTCCCGGCCCATCAGCCAGCGCAACTCGTCCGCCCAGTAGCGGATGTGGAAGAGATGTAGGCCGTCGCGCTGCAAAACCCGCTGCTCGGACGGCAGGAAATCGACCAGGAACTGCCTGAGATCGGCCGGGATTTGGACTCGGACCTCGTTCGTCCGCGCCGCCCAAGCCGCCGCAGGAGTGGTTTCCAGCGCGCTGTGGACCCGCGCATGGTAGGAGCCAGTGATCTCTAGAGCGAGCCAGGTTTCCAGCTCTCTGAGCGTCATCACCGCCTCAGCCTCAGAGTCGAGATCACCGCGCTCGAAAATGTTCGAGAAATGCGAGCCTGGCAGCAGGTGAATGGCGCCCATCATCGTGCCGATCAGTCGCTCGATATGGCCGCCATAGCGCGGCGTTGCTGGTGGTCGGTGCTGCAGGTCGATCTGATATTCGGAACAGGCCCGCTCGAAGGCGCGCGCGTGGAACTCCGCGCCATTGTCCACGTAAATCGCGCTCGGGATACCCCGCGCGGGCCAATCCGTACCGATCCCACGTGCCGCGAGCCAATGCGATTTGTCCATCACAGCATGGGTCAGACACAGTGCGACGGCCAGCAGCGATGGCGGCTCCAGCGACAGATGAAACCCCAGAACCATGCGGGTGTTCACGTCGATCGCGACCGTCAGCGTCGGTCGGCCAAGAGGGCGTCGCGTTACCGGATCTACCGCCGTCACGTCAGCTTTGGTGTGGTCTATCTGGACGATATCCAGCGGATTGTTGACGATCAGCACCCCAGGCGTGGCCAGATAGCGTCGCTCGGCCTTGTCCTTGCCTTCCCGCCTGGCCATCAGCTTTGCCTGGTCATGTTTCTCCAGCCAGCGCCCCAGACGACGGATCGATGGCGGTGCCAGCCCTTGGGCCTGACAATCGGCAGCGATCTCCCGCCAGAACCGTGTCCTGGCGGCTTGCGCCGAGTGGCATAAAACTCCTTGAAATGGCGGGACACGATCGCTTCCACCGCCGGGTCCAGCGGCTGCATGCCAGGTTTGGGGCCCCGGGTGTCCGGCAGTAGTGCACTGGTCCGCCCGTCCTCGCGGAACTGCTTCACCAGACGAAAGAGCGTGGATCGGCTAACATTCAACTGGCGCATGGCCCAGTCGACATTGCCCTGAGTGAGCTGGGCCGGCTGCTCCGCGAGCACCTGGGCGCGGTACTCGGCCTCTTCCCAATCCTTGTCAGCCGGAAAATTATCGGACATAACTTACTCACTGGACGGATGCCGGATAGTCTCACCAATGGTGACTCAAATCGGCGTCCAGTCTCACATACCCTGAATCGGTTTCAGAAATGCGACACAGGCAAGTCATTGAAAACAAATGGAACGCAGTCTCAGAAATTCCGGCAGACCGACATTTTCAGGGAAAGCGATGGACTCAGAGACCGAGAAATCGACGTCAGCGCCCTCCGGTGCGCTGGATGATGCGCGCGGCGACGAGAGCGCGCAAGAGGCACCCAATAGCATCGCCCTGCCCGCCCATGTCGCCGGGTCGGGCACGCTGGATCGCCTGGTCGACACCGCGCGCGATTACGCCCGGGCTGCGGCGTCCGAGAACACGCTCAAGGCCTATGCCAAGGACTGGGCCCACTTCGCACGCTGGTGCCGCATGAAAGGCGCGGAGCCACTGCCCCCGTCCCCGGAGATGATCGGGCTCTATCTCGCGGACCTAGCTTCCGGGTCGGGCCCCTCCCCTGCCCTCGCGGTCAGCACGATTGATCGCCGCCTGTCGGGCCTGGCCTGGAACTACGCCCAGCGGGGCTTCACTCTCGATCGCGAGAACCGCCACATCGCGACTGTCCTGGCGGGGATCAAGCGCAAGCATGCTCGCCCGCCGGTTCAGAAGGCCGCGATCCTGGCCGAAGACATCCTCGCGATGGTCGCCACCCTTCCCTTCGATCTGCGCGGGCTGCGGGATCGGGCGATCCTTTTGATTGGCTACGCTGGAGGCCTTCGTCGCTCGGAAATCGTGAGCCTCGATGTGGGTAAGGACGACACGCCAGACAGTGGCGGATGGGTCGAGATCCTGGAGAAAGGCGCCCTCCTGACCCTCAATGCCAAGACCGGTTGGCGCGAGGTCGAGATCGGCCGCGGCTCCAAGAAGCAGAGCTGCCCGGTCCACGCCCTCGAGCAATGGCTGCACTTCGCCAGGATCGACTTCGGGCCTGTCTTTGTCGGCACCTCACGCGACGGCAAACGCGCATCGGAAACGCGGCTCAACGACAAACACGTCGCACGCCTGATCAAGCGCACCGCCCTGGGCGCCGGCATCCGGGCCGACCTGCCGGAGAAAGACCGCCTCGCCCTGTTCTCCGGTCACAGTTTGCGTGCGGGTCTCGCGAGTTCGGCCGAGGTCGACGAGCGCTACGTCCAGAAACAGCTCGGACACGCCTCGGCCGAGATGACACGTCGCTACCAGCGCCGTCGGGATCGGTTCCGGGTGAACCTGACTAAAGCCGCGGGGCTCTGATCGCGCGATTCATCGGTCGTTTATTGGCGATACCCTGAATTGTAAACGGCCCGATTTCATGCCCCTGATAGGTTTTGCGCGCGTATCGACAGAAGATCAGACCTCCCTACCCCAGTCTGAGGCACTGCAAACCGCGGGATGCGTCGAGATATTCGAAGAACACGCCTCTGGCGGCAATCGCGCGCGTCCTGTGCTTGCTCGTGTACTTGAGCGGGTCCAGAGCGGCGACACACTGGTCGTCGTGCGGATCGACCGGCTTGCGCGGTCCTTGTCGCATCTTCTCGAGGTGATTGAGCGTCTAGAGGCCAAAGGCGCCTTCTTCCGCTCGCTCCAAGACCCAATCGACACGTCCTCACCACAGGGTAAGTTTACGCTGCATGTTCTGGACGCTGCGGTCGAGTTCGAACGCGCTCTGATCCGTGAACGCACAAAGGCCGGGCTCGCCTCTGCGCGCGCCAAAGGGCGCGTTGGTGGCAATCCTGGGCTTCGCACCAAAGACCCCGCCGCGCTGCGCAAGGTGCGGCTGGCGCGACAGGACGGCTACATGGAGCGCCTGAACGAGACCGCGCAAGATTGGGTGCCCCATGTGCGCCGCCTGCGCCCGTATATGGCCTGGGAAGACGTGCTGCGGATCATCAATGGCCCCCTGCCCCCAGATCGTCATTGGACCCAAAGCCGAATGCTCCGCGCCGTGAAGGCATATGTGCGCGACGGGTTTCTGCCCGATGAAGTGCTTGGCCGCGCCGGACGCCGCGAAACCGACGACCGCCTGCCGGCTATCGTGGCTGCCATCAAAGGCGCGAACCCCGAAATCACGCTACAGGCGATTTGTGAAAGGCTGGAATCCATGCGTGAGCACACCCGGCGTGGCCGCACCAGCTGGCAGCCGTCTTCGGTGAAGATGTTGCTTGAACGTGCAGAAAAGCTAGGTGAACTGGCCCCATTTTCGACCGGACACCTGGGCCTGAACCAGGAGGCTTAGGCATATCCCTAAGCACGTGCTTATGTCTGAAGTTGAAATCATTACGGATGGTGGCCGCCGTCGCCGCTGGAGTTCCGCCGAAAAGCTGCGGATTGTCGAGGAGACACTGGACGGCAGCGAGAGCATCTCGGCCGTTGCACGCCGCAATGGCGTGGCGCCCAATCTTTTGTATCGTTGGCGCAAGCTGATGCTGGAAGGAGGGAGTGTCGCGGTGACCGGGGACGACGATGTAACCAGCAACAAGAAGGTGCGGCAAATGAAGGATCGCATCCGCGAGCTCGAGCGCCAGCTCGGTCGCAAGACCCTGGAGGCCGAGATCCTTCGGGAGGCGCTGGACAGGTCGCGGGCAAAAAAACCGACCTTGCTTGCCGGGTCGCTGAAGACGGACGGTTCCCGATGAAGGCCGTGGCGGACACGCTCGGCGTCTCGCGCTCGAACCTGCACGAGCGGGTGAGCGGCAGGACCAAGCCGCGTCGGCGCTATCATAAAGCGCAAGACGCGGCGCTTCTGCCGTTGATCGAGCGGCTGGTCGCGAAGCGCCCGACCTATGGCTATCGGCGGATCACGGCGGTGCTGAACCGAAAGCTGCGCACCGATGGCCTGGCGCCGGTCAATCACAAGAGGGTCTACCGGATCATGAAGGCGCACAACCTGCTGCTGGCACGCAAATACACAGAGCGTCCGGAGCAGACCCATGACGGCAAGGTGGTCGTCCTGCGGTCGAACCTGCGCTGGTGCTCCGACGGCTTCGAGTTCACGTGCTGGAACGGCGACGTGGTGCGCGGTGCCTTCATAATCGATGCGCATGATCGCGAGGTCATCGCCTGGCGTGTGGTGGTGAATGCCGGCATCAGCGGATCGGACATCCGCGACATGATGCTCGAGGCGGTGGAGCGGCGCTTCGGTGATTGCCGGGCACCATGCCCTGTCGAGGTTCTCACCGACAACGGCGCGCCCTACACGGCGAAGGACACACGCATCTTCGCCCGGCAGCTTGGTCTGCGTCCCTGCTTCACCCCGGTGAAGAGCCCACAGAGCAATGGCCTGTCAGAAGCCTTCGTGAATACGCTCAAGCGCGATTACGTGCGCGTGACGCCCTTGCCAGATGCAGAAACCGCGCTCGGATTGATCGATGGCTGGTTCGAGGATTACAACGAGAACCATCCGCACTCAGGGTTGAAATGGCGCTCGCCCCGCGAGTTCATTGCAGCTCAAAACGCAACCGCCTGAGTGTCCGGTGAAATGGGGGCAAGATCACTAGGAATGTTGGAGTAGATGTAGGATTACCGCTATCTCCTAACCGATGATACATCACTCACCGTGCTTCCGAGCTCAGAAGTTCTCAGGCTTCATTGAGCGTATCCTCGACAGGAGTATCAAAGGGATCGCGTGCGCCACGGATCAAGCCCCTCGCAATAGGTCCTGAACCACCGATGGCTTCTTTGCGATCAAGGCCAGCAGGACTTGAGCAGGGCCCGTCGGGTGTCGACGCCCATGTTCCCAGTTCAAGAGCGTGCCCTTTGCTACTCCTATGCTTCGAGCGAATTCGGCCTGTGAGAGACCAGTTCGTTGGCGAACTTCGGCCACGTCGACATCGCCAACAGATACCTCATGAACCTTGGCGACGGACACGTCGCCATCGGCGAATGCCAACGCCTCTTCCAGGCCTTTCGACACCGATTCATATGCAGTCATGTTCCGTCTCCATACTTAGCGACAAGCGTCTTGCTCATTTCAACTGCTGCGGCTTGCTCAGCCTTGGACAGGTTGGCCTTCTCATTCTTGGCGAAGACCGTGATCAGAAAGATTGGCATATGGTTACCGCCAAATACATACAACGTCCTGAAGCCGCCGCTCTTGCCACCCCCGCTTCTTGGGATGCGGACCTTGCGAAGCCCGCCGCCGAGTGACACTCCGTCATTAGGATTAGCAGCAATGAAGTTGATTGCAGCCTCGCGCTCTTGTTCCGACATGATTGCTTTGGCACGCCTTTGGAATTCGGGCAGTTCCACCACCGTCTGCAGTCGTGTCATCTCGAATTACCAATTATGCTTCATTGGCGTATAAGTCAATGGCATATGAAGTACGCTTAAAGCAACCCACTTTGTGCCACTCTTGGATATAGCCCAATTGCTAGGGCATCCGGCTAAAAGCTTAAGGCAGTGTAGAATGCTGCTGGAAAGCATCGAGCGGCTTGCTCCTTCGCAACACAGCCATGTCATAACTTTCCAGAAGAGAGGATGCGGTGGTCTCACGGCTGAACCCTGCATTCTTCCAGCCATTTACTGCAGCCTCATTCAGGTCCAGGGCCCCTGCCCTTGGTCACGTCCGTCAAGGTGGTGTAATTTTCCGGGTGGCCTGAGGGCATGATCAGGCAGCCTGGGTTGTGATGCTGAGAATGGGGTCGGTCTCCTCTGCGTCGATTTCCGCGAAAGCCTCGACCATCATGTAGCGGCTGGCGGTTTGCCATTCGTCGTTCTGCTCGAACAGAACCGCGCCGATCAGACGGGTGATAGAGGCCTCGTTGGGGAATATCCCCACTACATCGGCGCGGCGTTTCACTTCCTTGTTCAGGCGTTCAAGCGGGTTGGTGCTGTGAAGCTTGGTTCTGTGCTGACGCGGGAAGCCCATGTAGGCCAGGACATCGTGTTCGCTCTCGTCCATCAGGTCGGCCAGTTTGGGCCAGCGGGTTCGGAGCTGCTCGGCGACGTGACGCCAGGTTTCGCCGGCGTGTTTGCGGTCGGGCTGATCGAAGGCCTGCCGGATCGCGGCCGCAACGACGGTGTGCTGGCCGCGCGACACATGCGCCAGCGCGTTCCTCATCCAGTGCACGCGGCACCTTTGCCAGGTGGCTTCGAACACGCGTTCAATGGCGGCCCTGAGCCCGCTGTGGGCGTCGCTAATCACCAGCTTTGTGCCATCCAGCCCACGGGCCTTCAGACCGCGCAGGAAGTCCATCCAGAAGGTCTCGGCTTCGGACGGTCCCAGGCCCAGGCCGATGATCTCCCGGCGCCCGTCGGTATTGGCCGCGACGGCGATTATGGCTGCGACGCTGACGATCCGCCCGCCCTGGCGCACCTTCAGATAGGTCGCGTCCAACCAGACGTAGGGCCATTCCCCGGAAAGAGGGCGGTTGAGGAACTCGCCGACGCGCTCATCGATGTCCTTGCAGAGCTTGGAGACCGTGCTCTTGGAGATGCCCTGCAGCCCCATGGCCTGCGCCAGGTCGTCGACCCTGCGCGTGGACACCCCGCCGATCCACGCCTCCTGGATGACGGCGACCAGCGCCTTCTCCGAGGTCTTGCGCGGCTCCAGAAAGCCGGGAAAATAACTGCCCTGCCGCAGTTTCGGCACCTTCAGATTCAGCGTGCCCAGCCGGGTGTCCAGCGCGCGTTCCCTATATCCGTTACGCCAGGTCGTGCGCTGATCGGCACGCTCATGCTTGCCGGCACCGATAAGGCCTTCGACATCGGCCTCCATGATCAGCTGCAGAACAGCCTCGGCGACGGCACGAAGAAAATCGCCGCCGTCCTGCTTTTGAAGAAGTTCAGAAAGGTCCATGTTGGTCTTGGTCATCGGGGTCTCCGTGTGGTCCGTGGTTGAAGTCGCCAAACTCCACCTCGACCATACACCTCGATGGCCACCCGGATTACACCGTTGAGGCGCGGAAATTACACCACGTCCTCGGACACTAACCTGCCCTTGGATGTCTTTGCTCGATCTGCCTTTGGATCATCAGCGATCAGATAAAAAAGGCATTCGTTTCTGCGATTTCAGCGCTCGTGCACAGCGTCGAGGCACAGACGCGTCTCACTGGGCAGTTTGCCCTGAAACCGCTTCAGTGCTTTGAAGATTTCATCCGCGCGAGGCTGACGCCGAACATGCACAGTCTCATCGTCCTTTACCAGGTCAATCTCATCACCCGCCTTCAAGCCAAGTTCAGCCACAAGGTCGGCGGGCAAACGGACAGCCAGATAACTCCCCAATTTTGCGACTCGCATCTTGTCCTCTCAAGGTTTGGAGAAACGACGTTCAATGTACGTCCATCTTGCTCCAAGAGCAAACCCATCGCCGTGCCGGTACTGCGTGGAAAATATGCCTACAAGCCATCGCAACTGAACCTGTTGTCGTCCAATATTTTGAAGAATCATCCGGTTCGCATTGATCCAGCGGAACCATCGACCAATGATACCAAGCCGGTTTCTCAGCAGGTAAGTTTGCCTTGCTTTCGCAAGAAACGATCTACTGGATCGAGATTATATTATTACTTTCATTTACTTAACTATGCGCCAACAGATCGATCGCAATTGGTGCTGTGGATAACTTTTGTACTACATCTAGATTCTTCTTGCCGGACTCGCTGGATCGTGGCATTCCCATTCTGACGGCAAATTGCGTCATTCACGTTGTGCGTCGTCAAAATGATTAAGAGCCTTTATAGAGGCCAAGAGCGGGCGGCAGGATATGGATGATCGTAACGTTGGATATGCGCAAGGCATAGGCTCTTCTGACATCGGCACGTTTGCCGACAATCTGGCCGAGTCCCTGGATCGGCAGATGAAGATCGCCTTCGAACCCGAAGAGCGTAAAGCCCTGCGGCGTTTCAGCTCGACCGAAGTTGCCGGTCTCCTGCGCGTAAGCACGTCTAACCTGCGCAACCGGCACAAGGACGGTAGCTTCCCGGAAGTGCATACTGATAACCGCGGGCACCGGTTCTACACAGCCCAAGAAGTAGACGAATTGCGCAACATCTTGGAGCGCACGGGAAAGAACGCCGAATCTTATCGGCCAGGTCGACGCGATGGCGACCGGCTTCAGGTGCTGTCCGTCGTGAACTTCAAAGGTGGTTCTTCAAAAACAACAGCGACGATACATCTTGCACAGCGGTATGCCTTGCGCGGCTACCGTGTTTTGGTCTTGGATCTCGATCCGCAAGCAAGTTTGACCACATTTTTCGGCTTTCGGCCTGAACTCGAGTTCGCCGAAGGCGGAACAATCTATGATGCTCTGAGATATGAGGATCAAGTTCCGCTCGCTGACGTGATCCAGAAGTCCTACTTTCACAAGCTCGACATGGTCCCGGCGGGCTTGATGCTCTCGGAGTACGAAACCGAGACAGCAAACGCGCTCGCCCGTCGGATGCAGCCCATTTTTGCGGAGCGCCTCGCCTTGGCCCTCGAGGAGGTAGAGGCAAATTACGACATTGTACTGATCGACTGCCCCCCTCAACTCGGCTTTCTGACCCTCACGGCATTGGCGGCTTCTACGGGGCTCCTGGTGACGGTCGTACCAGGCATGCTGGACATCGCTTCCATGAGCCAATTCCTGAAACTTGCGTCAGAAACGGTCAAGGCAGTGGAAGAAGCGATCGGTCGACGTGTGACATGGGATTTCGTAAAATTTTTGATCACTAGATATGAGCCGTCAGACGGGCCACAGACCCAAATGGCTGGCTACCTGAGATCAATTCTCGCCGGCCAGGTCATGACCGAACCAATGCTGAAGTCTACCGCAATCTCTGACGCCGGAATGACCCAGCAAACCGTCTATGAAGTTGATCCCGGCCAGTTCATCCGGAAAACGATTGATCGCGCTCTGACCAGCGTGAACGGCGTTGCCGATGAACTGGAGCAGACGATTCAAATGGCATGGGGGCGTCGCTGATGGCCAGAAACATTTTCAACCAACCTCCGAAGGACGAAAAAGAGAGCGCGGCTCCCTCCCCTACCTTGCAAAAAGCTGCAAAGCTGCCCGGCTCTATTGGTGGATTACGGGACTCGTTGCGCGAAATCACGGCCAATTCGATCCGGGACATAGAACCCGATCAGATTGACATGGATGGCCTTCGCGATCGGTTGGTGCTGGAAGATACGAGCATAGACGAGCTTGCCGAGAGCATTCGCAAGCATGGCCAACAAGTGCCGATCATGGTTCGCCCATCGGGCCAACCCGACAGATATCGCGTGATCTACGGGCGCCGTAGGCTGGCGGCGATCCGCAAGATCGGAGGACCGGTCAAGGCAATCGTTCGCACATTGGACGACGACGCCTCGCTTATTGCACAGGGTCAGGAGAACAACCTTCGACTCGATCCGTCGTTCATAGAAAAATCTATGTTTATCAAAGAGATGCAGGAGCTTGGATATAAACCTGGTGTCATTCAGGATGCTTTGGGGTTAACCCGGCAAGGCGTGTCCAACCACCGAGTCGTTATCGATCAATTGCCTGATGGGCTTGTTCAGCTTATCGGGCCGGCACATGGCATCGGAAGACGGCAGTGGGGTGATTTGGCGGCCCTATCGGACAAGGTAGACTTGGTGAATTCGGCCAAAGAGGTGATTGCCGCCCTGCCCGACGACACTCCAAGCCCCGAGAGATTTCAGGCGGTCTATTCTGCTTGCTCGCACAAGGCGCGAGCAGACAAGAAACCGGCCAATCGCGGCGTGACGTCTGTCGTCAAGAATGAGAGCGGCGACACTGTCGGAACGCTGACAGTCGATCAGAAAGCGATCGCCATCAAGATCGCCAAAAAGGACAACCCTGAATTCGGCCAGTGGCTCGAGGAGCATGCGGAAGCTGCGCTTTTGCAACTCTTCGATACGTGGCGGAATGAGAGCGGCTCTGGGTCCTAACCCAAGCCACAAGGAGGAACCCGAGCAAAGGAGGAAAGCGACGGCCAGAAAGAAAAGAGCCCCCCAAAGTTTCCCCTGGAGAGCCCTCATCATTCGATTAGCACTCATGATGTAGCAACCTCCAGTAAACCGGTCAAGAGTCACCGATTCGGTGAACCGATTTTTATTGCCTTTTCCCAGGTGAAACCTTGGGAAGAGACAGGGAAGCTGTGGGCCAAACGGTCATCGCGATCAAACCATGGCATTTACAAAACTATCAATCGAGGCTGCTGGTGCCGATGCATCGCGCGGCTCAACTCCCTCATCTGAAATCGATATCTGGACCATCTTCCGGGCACTGAGAGACGCGCGCAGCGTTTTCGGGCTTCGCCCTGGTCACATCCAGACCCTTCAAGCAATGCTCAGCTTTCTGAAGCCTGGCCATGGCGAAACGGTTTTTGCATCAAATTACTCCATTTGCCATCGCGTTGGCGGGATCGACGAACGGACACTTCGCAGACACATCAACCGCTTCGTTGAACTCGGATTCATCAAGCGCAATGACAGCTCGAACCGAAAGCGCTACCGCGTTCGTTCATCCGGCGGGGAGTGCATCAGTTATGGATTATCGCTCGCCCCCCTACTCCAACGTGCGAGCGAGCTTATCACCATCGCGCAAGAAATGGAGAATAACCGGCGGGATCGGATATTTGTCCGCAAACAGATCCTTACAAAGCTCGCCCATTTGGAAGAGCATGATCCCAGCAACACATTCATCAACCACGCAAGAAAAACGCTACGAAGGAAGCTGAGCCTCCCCGAATACCGCGCACTGCTCGCCGACACAGACGCAGAATGCCAGAATTTGTCCACCCCGGATGACCCGCCAGAAACTATGGAATTGCCCGCCAATGACGGACAAATTGTCCGGCACCAATCTAGATCTGAAAAAGGAAAAAAAGATTTAGAAAGCAACGTAGGCAATGAAGCCCTGACTCCCGACTTGTTAACTTCAGTCTGCAATCAAGCGACATCTTTCTCGACACAGAAACTTAGAAGTTGGTTAGACATTGAAAACCATGCCCGAACACTTGCGCCGATGATGGGCATTCACCCCGAAACGTTCGAGAAAGCAAAGAAAACTATAGGAGCACAGAAGGCTTCGTGCGCGATTTTCATCATGCTACAGCTAGGGCAACGCATCAGGGATTTTGGAGCCTACTTTCACAGTATCACTCTGGGCCAACGTCAAACCCAATTTGATCCGGCCGCTCTGATTAAACGCGCATCCAAGACCAACGAGTGTGTCGGCTAGTGTCCACCGCGGTGGACGTCCGACGGAAAACGACGCTCATGAAAGCGCCATCATTCCGAGAGCTACAAAGGCGGTCGCGCCAAGACCAGCTCAAGGGACGATGTGCGATCATTAGCTTGCCCCGGAACAGAAGATGTCCACCGCGGTGGACAAATTGGACACCAAATGGACACAGTGGTTCCCGCCGCCAATCGTTGCAGAATACGATCAGTGTTCTCTCGTTGTAATTCTAGCGCTCCACCGCCAGGTCACCGTCACCAAAAAGGTTTGCAAAGAGCCGTTCTCGATAATCCAACGGAAACGCCATCCAAACGGCCGTCTTCGGCGAGGTGGAAGCCAGGTATCAGGCAGCAGTCAGTTTGCTCAGCGTTTTGCGAGCAGTACGCTCGGACGTCTTGAGCACAATCTGCGCGTTGCCCTATCTAAGGCGCCGTGCCGAAGTAACGGCGGAGATCAGTTCCGGCGCTCGCTTGTCATCGATGGTTTCTGCAATAGGACGACGATACCGCTGATCCAGTTCGCCAAGATCGAAGAGTTTTGCCGAAAAGCGATCTGGCCGAGCGTCACCTTTAGGTACCATTCGCTGAACGTCTTCAATGCTGTCTCGGATAATTTACCGCGCCCGTCACGGTCTCCTCGTCGGGGGCTGTCTGCAAAATCCATCATCCGTTTATACTCGCCCCAATCGGTCAGCCCGCGGGGCAGTCCACGCGAAAAGGACCAGAGCCCGTTGGCCTTCAATCCCAGCTGTAAAGGCTATAACATGAGACATCATCCTGCTGAAACGACCGTTGCCATCTGGGAAAGGGTGGGTGTAGTTCAGCCGGTGATGGGCGGATGCAATCGCGATGATCCGTCCGCTCGAGGACCGCGCCGCAATCTGAAACCGTTTGTCAAAGTGATCCATGAATGCCGCGACGCGCGACGGTGAAAAAGGTAGGTGGCGCCCAACAGTAACTTCCCGATCGTCATCCTGACGCATGCGTTCTGGAACGATGGGCTCGTGTGCGCTGTCTAGATGTTCAATGATCCGAAACTCGTCGAGCATCTCGTCGTAGAAGCTTTTATGGACTCAGCTCAGGAATTCGACAGATGTGGGGCGGGGCAGGGTGCCCGAGCGGCTGGATGGAGTTGACGGCGCACCGGACTCTGGCACTGCGCGAAGCTGTCGGGCGTTCGCCTGACGTCGCCTCGACGATGCTGCTCCTGAAGCTCGTCAACGACACCTTCAGGACGTCCAGTTCGGCGGGCAACTGTCTCGAGGCTTCGGTGCTTCACGTCTATATTTCTGCGCAGACGAGCGATCAAAAGGACAGCGTGGCGGCCAAGCTGGTGGACGAACGCCACACGGAGTGGGAGGCCGACCTATCGCTTGGCGACGATGCCGCCCTCTTGGACTACCTGACCTCGCTTGATCAAGGGGGCCGGCTGTCCTTGCTCGCGCATTGCCTCAGCTTTGGGATCAACGCACTCCACGAGAAGGTAAACGCCTACCGTGCCGGCATCTCCGCCAGTGGTTTGACACGGCGGATGGCGCAAGCCCACTTGCTTGCCCTGGCGGCCGGCCTCGACATGGACGAGGCGGGATGGGAGCCGACGGTCGATACCTACCTGAACCGTGTGCGCAAGGGTCGGCGCCTCGAAGCAGTGCGTGAGGCGAAAGGGGAGGGCACCGGGCAACTCCTTGATCACCTGAAAAAGGGCGAGATGGCGACCGAAGCCGAGCGTCAGTTGACAAGCAGCAGCTGGTTGTTGGAGGTGCTTCGCCGTAGCGATCTGGCGTCACTCGACAGTGGGGAAGGACAGAGGGCCTCAGAAGGTGTTTCCGACACCGAACAGGTCGAAGAGGCCAATTTGCTCGCCTTCCTCACCGCCGATTTGGCGAGCGATGAGGCACTGATAATGGCGTCGGAGTGGTCTAGACCATCCGAGGGCAGCAAGCTTACGCTCAGTCAAATAAAAATTAACAATATCAATATGATGAATGCAAAACTACGTGCTAAGGATAAGGAATCTTGTCTGGGTAGATCAAACACAGTCTATGGCTTTGCACCTGTCGCGCGTAGCGGATGTTTTTTGTCTCACGAAGGGCACGGTATGGCAAACTTATTGGACATGATGGGGGCTGGCAAGGTGGGGCGGTTTGCGCACTAAATGGTAGGCAAAAGCGCCGTGAGAGATTAGTGTTGTGGCATGACATACCAGCCCACAGCCATCTCGAACGACCTTGGCAACCTACCGCACTTGCCGGGCTGGGTCACCTCCGGCCGCGCGGAAACCTTTGAAACTGTGGCCTTTCGGTCGGGGGGGCGCTCACGGTACTCGACCAGCTGGTTTGCGATCCGCGATATGGCGTGCCGGTGAAGCTGCTCGCCAACCGGCTGGCGCTGAGTGCCGCGACGGCGACCTCAAAACTTGAAGGCCGACTTGCGCGGGAGGCCGATATTCGCGACGCCTATCACCTGACACCGCCGGGCGAAGCCCGGGGGCCGGATGGCGATCTGCTGGCCTTCTGGCGCGAGGCCGTGCGCCTGAGGACGGGTGGGGCAGGCGAAATCGCTGACCTAGTCGGCGAGCATCTTGCGGGCGAGGTGGGCGTCTGGCTCGACGCGGGAACGGAGCGGGCCCGGACCCATGGGCCGCTGGCTGGGTGCGCGGCCATGCTGCGAAGCGTACTCGAGGCCGACGACCGGGCGGAGCGGGTCGCTTGCTTGCTGTCCGATATCGTCCTGGCGCGGGCGTCAAGCTGGAAGACCGTGCTGCCGATCTCGGCGCAGCACCTCACCAAGACAGCACTGCGTGATCTGGCCGCATGCGGGCAAGGGGCCGAGATGGCGGTTCAGGCGCGGATTCTTGAGAGCATCGAAAAGACGATCCGGCTGGCGCGGGATCTGGCTCGCCGTGCGGAAGCGCTTCGCGCCGTAGCCCCGAAGCTCCGGGCAAAAGGATCAGACGCGGCCGTCAATCTGTTTCTGACCGAGGATGCCGTGGCGCCGACCTCGATGCTGTCGCCGCGCATCCGTTGCACCCATATTCCGATGACGGACCGCGCGGCGCGGCGGTTCTGCGACCGGCTGGTCGAGTTGGGCGTGGCGCGGGAACTGACTGGGCGGCCGACCTTCCGGCTCTATGGGCTATGAGCATGGCCAGCGAAAGTGGGAACCGGTTTCGCGGTTCGGCCATGCGGCCGCTGAAGGGTTCGCCATGACGACAGCGACCAGGAAACGAAAACCGGCGGATGAGGGCGCCGCCGTCTTCGACAGGGAGTTGGATAACCTGCCGCCGGAGTTGCGCTGGCGCGAATGGATGGGCCGGATCGAGGCCATTCTCTTCGCCAGTGCCTCACCGGTTGACCGCGAAGACCTGGCGCGCGTGGTGGGGCAGGGCGCCTCGGTGGAGATGCTGATCGAGGACATCCAGGCCGAGCTGACGGGTCGTCCTTACGACCTGGCCCAAGTGACCGGCGGCTGGATGTTCCGCACCAAGACGCAGTTTGCAGATGCCATCAAGGCCGCCGCTGATCTGGGCGACCAGTCCCTGGCTTTTACCGAGATGGAGATGGGCGTGCTCTGCGCCATCGCCTATCATCAGCCGATCGACCGGGCGGGCCTCGCCGACATCTTCGGCAAGGAGGTCAGCCGCGATCTGCTGGCCCGGTTGCGGTACAAAGACCTGATCGCCTCTGGACCGCGCTCGCCGCGGCCGGGCGCGCCACATACCTTCGTGACGACCGAGACGTTCCTGGTGACATTCGATCTGCAGAGCCTGCGGGACTTGCCGGAGCTGGAAACTCTCTACGAACAGTCCGGGTAGTGCGCTTGGTTTGGAGGTGCACGTCGTTCGTCGCGCCAGCACGCCAAATCGCTTGGCAATAAGCGGCTGCACATCAATATCTTGTGGTCAGCATCCCAAAGTTGAGCTACAAATTTGGCCAGGAGGTTGCGGCATGGCGCGTGGCGAATTGATGAAGAAATTGCTGCTCAACTATGGGCGTGAGGATGAATTCCGCGCGGTCGTCGAGCAGATCATTTCTGAAGAAGAAAAGAAGAATAACCGCGTACTTGCGCGTGGCCTTCGCAATGCTCTCGAGACCATCTCGTCTGCGCAGCAACCCAAGGAGCTGAATCGGCTCGTTCCGTTTCCGGACGATGCAAAGGAGTTCATTCAGCGTATCGAACCGCGCTTCAGTCCCGAGGACATTCAGCTGAGCGTCGAGAACCTCAGCCTCTTCACAGGATTGATCGATGAGTTCCGCAAGTCAGAACTTATCAAGCGGAACGGCCTGCCAGTTCGCTCAAAGCTCCTGTTCTGCGGACCTCCCGGAACTGGGAAGACACTGTGCGCCGAGATCTTCGCCGGTCAGCTGGGGCTGCCGTTCTTCCACGTCAAGCTCGATCGGCTCATCTCCTCCTTTCTGGGCGAGACCGCGTCCAACATTCGCAAGACCTTCGAGTTCGCCCGCCGTCAACCCTGCGTCTTGTTTTTCGATGAGTTCGACGCGCTCGCCCGCTCGCGCGAAGAGGGAAGCGATCACAGCGAGCTGCGCCGCGTCGTCAACTCCCTGTTGATCTTCATCGATCAGATCCAGCCGAGTGGGTTCCTCATCGCGGCCACCAACCTAGACGGGCAACTCGATCCCGCCATCTGGCGCAGGTTCGATGAAGTCGTATGGTTCGATCATCCGGATGAAGCGATGACACGGCGGTATCTTACCAACGCAATGAAGAACTCTGAACTCGAATTCGATATCGAAGACATGGTTCAGGGGACCATGGACTATTCCTATGCCGAGCTCGAGAAGATATGCAATCAGGCCAAAAAACTGGCACTGCTCGATCGCAAAAAGTCGATCTCGAAGAAGCATTTCAGAGAAGCCATTCGTTATGCCGATCGACGGCGCATGCGGATTCGCAAGATTGCCAACGGTTCGTGAGTTAAACCTTGCCCCAACATCAGCACCTGCCCCTGGTGCGCCTGCCTGAGAATTTTGCCCGCCGCAAGCATGGTAGAGTGCCCAGCCCCCCAACCCGAGGCGGAGGTCACGGCGGCCGCATCCGGCAGGAGGTTGACGCCGCCGTCCAAAACCAACGTGCGCAGCAGCCTCCTCCGAGGTTCGTTGACCCGGCGCTGATCCTTCGGGTGGAGATGAGCGGGGCAAGCATGGAGGAGGATTGGGAAGGTCTTGGCCTGACCGTGCTGTCCACCGATGAAGACAACACCCTGGTCCTGTTCTCGTCGACGGATGATTTGCAGGACTTTCGGACCCGGCTCGACGAATATGAGGGTCCAATACCGCAGGGTCAGCGCAATCGTCGCTACGCCGGTTTCATTGACAGGATTGGCGCAATCGGCACGATTGAAGGTCGCGACCGTCTAGGCGTTTTGGCGCGCGAAGAAGGCTTTTCCGAGGTCCAGGACTTCCAGGACGACACGGACTACGTCGTCGATATCGAGTTATGGGAGTTCGGTCCTCAGGCGGCCCGTCGGTCGCTCGGCGAAGAAATCGTCGAATGGGTCGAGAGCCAGGAAGGGGAACTCTACGACCACTATTGTGGGCCTTCCATCAGCATCATCCGGGTGCGAGCCTCCGGCCAGACCATTCGGCCGATCCTTGCGATACCCCAGGTCGCATTTGTCGATTTTCCGCCACAGCCCGATATCCAGATGGAACGGCCTGAGGCCTTTGCCGTTGAGGATATGCCGCCGGTGTCACCGCGCGAGGTGGAACTACCTGTGGTTGCCATTCTCGACAGCGGTGTTAACGACAATCCCCTGCTCGAAGACAATATCGTCGCGCGTGAGGCCTTTCCGGCAGAGCTTGGCGAGGCCGACATCTTCGGTCATGGCACGGCTGTCGCCGGGGTCGCGTGCTACGGCGACCTCCGGAACCATCTCGATCAGCCAGAACTTGTCCCCGCCGCTCGGATAATCTCGGCGAAGGTTGTGACAGATCAGGGCCAGTTCTTCGAGCGCCGTACCTTGCCGACCCAGATGCGGATGACCATCGAACGCATTCGGGAAGAATATGGGTGCAAACTCTTTGTCATTTCGCTTGGGGATACTCGTGCACGCTTCGAGCGCGGTCGGGTCGGGCCGTGGGCCGCGACCCTGGACGAGCTCGCGCGCGAACTTGATGTCCTGATTTTCGTATCTGCAGGCAATCGCGACCCCCGGGGCGGTACGTCTTTGGAGCAGGGCGTCACACAGTATCCGGGCTATCTGCTGGAGAATGCCAACCGCGTCTGCGAACCGGCAGGTGCCGTCAACGCCTTAACAGTCGGGTCTCTCGCGCATTCCAATGGGCTCGGACCGGCGCACGAGTTCGATGTCCACATCCAACGCATCACCGAACCGGATGAACCGTCGCCGTTTTCGCGTTCTGGCCCGGGTGCCGGCGGCATCAAGAAACCAGATTTCGTTGACTACGGTGGAACATTGGTTTTCGACGCGGTGGCCAGGCGCTTGCAGCGTGCGCCCCGCTTGGCAAATGCGGGCATTTTGACCACCAACGCTGACTTCCAGCGGCAACTCCTTGTGAGCAAGACGGGCACATCTTTTTCCGCCCCGCATCTGGCACACAAGGCGGCGCAAGTTTTGCGTTATCATCCGGACGCATCGGCGAGCCTCATCAAGGCGTTTATGGCCAGTTCTGCCCGCGTCCCTGAAGCCACGCAGCGCAGGTTGGGCGGCATGATCGAGGCCGAGCGAGACCAAATTCATGGAAACGGGGTTGTAAACCCTGCCACAGCAACCTTCTCTGATGATCATCGGGTCGTCCTCTACGCCGAAGACGCGCTCGGAATGGACCAATTCGCTGTTTACCAGGTCCCGATCCCCGCCGAGTTCCAAGGCAATGGTCCCCGCTGGATTCATGTCTCGCTGGCCTTCGACCCGCCGGTGCGACGAACTCGCGCTGAATATGTCGGCACGCGAATGAACTTCCGGTTGATCCGGGGACGCACCGCGGATCAGGTCTTTGAGCATTTTCGATCCCATGCGGGCGAAGATACGGAGGCGCCAGAGATGGCGGGGCGTTTCAACTGTGGTCTTAGCCCAGGACCGCAACGTCGCGACCGCAACACGCTACAAACGGCGAGTGTAAAATTCACCCAAGATACTCCGCAGTACGGCGCCGACTATTTCCTCGTGGTGCGGTGTGTCGGAGGCTGGGCTGCAGATCAGGAAGTCCGTCAGCGATATGCGATCGTTGTCGAACTGGAACACGAAGCCCCAATCGAGCTCTACGCACGAGTGCAACAGCGCGGTCGCATCAGAGTATAGTGGCCTAAATCCTTTGGTTTGAGATTGCAGATCACAGCTCGCAGCTCATGGGTGCATGAGCTAGCCGGCCTCGATATCCTCCTCTTTTGTCATGATGCCGCTAATTTCCGGACGCAGGCGTCAAAAAATTGAGCAAATTGAACAAAATTTTGTGCCCCTATTTCCTGGACTGTATCATTAATGGCTGGACTGCGCCTTTAATTCCCGGACGGTTCGTTTTGTGGAAAAGTTGGCAGGTCGTTGGCTTGGTGACCCTTCGGAACGCGGTAAACAGCCCTGTTCTGATCTGGTCGTCCCAAGAATGGGCCACCTCCAACCTGTGGATATCCAGCAATTGAGGGCACAAAACTCGCCCGATTTCTCACCAATGCAAGTGCGTCCAAGAATTAAGGACACAGTGGCACGCGGTTTCGAATGCAACGACAACTTGAAGCCCGGCGCAGCTTTCTAACGCTCGCATGCGGTTTGCTTGACAAACTTAGCATGCTTGATATAGTTAGCAAGGATGGAGGCCCTAGATGAGAGATCTTGCTGTTGCCCTGGGAACGGACCGGAAGAGTAGGGGATATACCCTGCGACAGGTGGAATCTGCCACTGGCGTTTCAAACGCTTATGTCAGTCAGTTAGAGACAGGAAAGATCAAGACGCCATCACCGAGCACGTTGCACAAGCTCGCTGTGCTTTATGAAGCATCTTATGAGAGGTACATGGGACTAGCCGGGTACCCGGTACCGAAAGGAACTGACCCGAAACTGCCGCAGGCAGCTAGTCAACTGGCGTCACGTATTGGGGATGTCAGCCCCTCCGAAGCGGATGCGTTGGTTGATTACTTGAAGTTCCTTCGTCAGCGGAGTGCTGAGGGATCATGACCTGGTCCTATTCGTCTCAGCGAACCTTCGCGCGATGTCAGCGGCAATGGTTCTACAGCAATTTCGCAGCGCAACCTCGCGTGAAGGACCCGATGAGACGGCGTGCCCTTTACTACGGGCAACTCAATACAATCAGCGCGTGGCGGGGCCGATTGGTCGATACAGTGATTTCATCATATGTTGTTCCGTCGCTCAGCGACCCATTGAGCGAAGAGCCTATGCAATTGCAGGACGGTCTTCGCATTGCGCGCCGCTTGTTCGATGAGCAAAGGGCCTATGCCTGCCACAACAGAGCGGCGACGACAGAGGTCACCATCAGCAAAGAGGGAGAGAAATTCGCGCTCCTTTTTGAAAATGAGTACCAAGCGCCGCCGTCTGAAGATGACTTTGACAACGCATGGATCGAGGTTGAGACGTCGCTTGCCAACTTCTGGAAATCCGATGCCATTTGGTCTGTTCTAAACGAGGCGACTGGCCTCATTTCGCAACCGCGCTCAATAAGTTTTGAGCTAGCCAACGGTACGAAAGGGGTTGCGTTTCCCGATCTGATAGCATTTTTTGCAGATAAGCCGCCTACAATCATCGATTGGAAAGTGCACGCTAACGCGGGCAACAACGCGCGCCGACAGCTCGCAGTTTATGCTCTTGCGTTAAGTATGTGTAGTAAAGCGCACTTTGATTTTCCACCAGATTGGAAAAGACCGGCGATAGAAATCAAACTTATTGAGGCGCAACTGCTTCTAGATCGCTTGACCCACTATGAGCTGGACGACGAGGATATCGCAGAGGTTGAAACGTTCATTGCGTCATCTGCCTATGAGATGGAGTGCCTTGCGGAAGGAAAGAAATTTACTGAGTTGGATATGGGCGACTTTCGAACGGCACATGACGGCACAGCTTGCGAAGTCTGCGTTTGCCAGGCGATTTGCACGGAGGCAGTTCAATGACATTAGAAACAACACTTTTCCCGCTTGAGGGTTTGGAAGGGCTGACCGCCTCTTATCAACTCTACGCCGTAAAGGGCCTCAGTGGCCTCGATGAAACTGAGTACCATAAGAACGTCAATCTCTTGGTGCGGCGGTTGTCTTTCTCGATGAAAGCTCCGTTTGTGGCCCTTTCTCGCGACGGCGAGCAGTTTATTGCGGTGCCGAACTATGTCACCGAATTTCCAGTGGATCATCGCGTCGTGAGAGCGATGGTAAAGTTGGTTCCAACTGGTGAGCCATTGAATCTCCGGTTTGATGCCGCGGATGACGAATACGACGGGCTGCGATTGCGGTACCTGGATTTTGTGTTGCAGCAACCGCTCTTTGCAAACCATCACCTTTGGCAACCGGGTTCAGGCCAGCCCTTCTTTCACAAGAAACCGCTTAAGCGCCTCGATGACGTGGATCTCTATGACGGGGTGTCGGTCAGGGCAGCTAAACATCCTGAGGGGGGCTTCGGAATTGTCTGTGATGCACGCAGCAAGTTCATCACGCATACCCCAATTGGAGCACGCGCGGATCGGAAGCGCCTCGGCAAACTCATCAATCGCAGTTGCCTCTATAAGATGGGAGATCATTGGTACCAGTTCCGCATCGACGCGGTCTCAGATTGGAAGGTTGGAGAACCGTCTCTGTTTGAGGGCAATGTGCCAATCAGCTTGGCGCAACAGCTTGTCAGAACTGCCGGTAACGCCGCCCCAAAATCGATCATTGATCTTGATCCCGAGGGAGGCGCGCTGGAGTATTTCACGTCGACGAATGAGCGTCGCATGGCCCCTGCGGAACTGTGTTTCCTGATCGAGGATACCCATGGAAGGAGGGCAGCGAAACTTCAGCGCCAAACGATCCTTTCGCCATCGGAACGTCGCGCAAGGGTGAACGGTTTCATCCGCCGCTATCTGTCTGAATTGAACATCGGCGGCGCAAAGCTTTCGGTCGGCGCGCGGGCCCACGCATTCTTCACCGAAGCCCACATGCCACCAGCCCTCAGCTTCGGAAACGGTACGGTTTTGGCGCCAGATACCTCGAAAGACCGGTTTCAGGCGATGCAGGAATACTCGAGCATGCGTCGAACTATGATGCTCGACAAGAAAGTGGGGTTCTTTCATCAAGATGTCTTCCCACCGCAGACGCTATTGCTCCCCGAAAGTGTGAAGAAAAGCTGGGGCCCTGCTTTTGCCTCTGATTTTGTAGGGACCGTCCAAGAGCTCTACCCAGCAGGCGGATACCGCCCAGAGATCATCGAGTATAGAGACAAAGCTTACGGCGGCGGAGTACCAGGGCAAATGAAGGCGCTGTTAGAAGTTGCTGAGCGTGGAGAGATAAAGTCAGGCGATGTGCTCGTGATGCTGCACCGGATTAACGGAGCACCAAGAGCGCAAGACAAGCTTGCAGCCATGGTTTGCAATGAGTTTGAGAAATGGTTCGGGAAGCGTGTCCAGGTCATTCATTCAGATAGCCCTGGTCGTGGTTACAAGCGCATCTTCAAAAATGACAAGCCCACCTATGTTCAACAGAGAGGGCGGGGCGTTAACATTAAGGGCTACCTGAAGGGTGCTGCGTTGAACAAAGTGTGCCTCGGAAACAGCCGGTGGCCTTTCGTCCTCAGAGATCCGCTCAACGCAGATGTTACCATAGGGATTGATGTTAAGAACAATATGGCCGTGTTCACGATGGTCGCTGAAGGTGGCCGGATTGTACGGGTTCAACGATCCCGCTCAAGGCAACGCGAGCAATTGCTTGAAAGTCAGGTCACGCAAGTGATCACCGAGATGCTTTCAAAAGAACTTCCCGAGATAAAGAAACAGGTGCAACGTGTTGTCATTCATCGCGACGGGCGCGCCTGGCCAGCAGAAATTGCTGGTGCGCGAAAGACGTTTGCAGACATGGCAGAATCCGGTCTGATTGCTGTTGATGCTGACGTAAGCGTATTTGAAGTGCTGAAATCCTCACCGGCACCACTGCGCCTCTTTAGCTTTGAAGAGCCAACCCAGGAGAACCCAAAAGGAGTGATCAATCCCGTTTTGGGCTCTTGGCTCAAGCTTTCAGAGAATGATGGCTACATTTGTACAACTGGTGCCCCGCTATTGCTGCAAGGAACCGCAGACCCGCTGCACGTCCGCAAAGCATTTGGCCCAATGGCTATCGAAGATGCGTTAAAGGACGTTTTTGATTTGAGCTGTCTGACGTGGCCTAAGCCTGACAGCTGCATGCGGTTACCTTTGACCATTAAGCTCTGTGATATCGCGTTGTTTGATGACGCAGCTGAGTATGACGTGGACGTGGTGCGCTTCGCTGATGGCAACACCGGGGAGGCATCCGCGTGAGCGGAAATACACGCCTATCGGTGGTTGCGGACCGGCTAGACGAATACGGTCTCTTGGCCGCAAAGGCTCGACGCGCAACATTGTCGCTCACGACGCCAGATACAAAGTCGGTATCGGCATTTGCAGATTTGTTGGAACCACAAGAGCGAGACAACGTGGCTCTTGATGCCGTGGTCTTTCAAGTCTTCCTGAGAACTAGGCTCGGGTTCAAAGATGCCGACCTACGAGAACTTCGGCAGAGCCTTTTAGATGATAGTATCTCGGAGAAAACCAGCGAGCGCCTTAAGTGTATCGCGGAATCTCTTGAAAGGGAGAGGTCGGCAGCACGACACCGGCTCGGTGGAGCATAGCTTTATGGTGTTTGATCTCTTTCTGGGTGCGCTGCTGCAGGTCAAAAAGCGCGCGCTACATTTGCAAGAGGTCGCGGTCACTAATCCACGTTCGGACCTCAGGGACATCCAAAGACAGTGCATTGAGAAGCTGAAACAAGCGTTGGCGGAAATCGACGGTCTCATAGTCGAAACCGAAACTATCTGGCGTCAGGATCCTTCGCTTGCGCTGGACCTGTACCGCCATCTGTCTGATCAAGTTTTCATCATCGAGCGAAACGGCGTGTTTTCTCTGATCCACTCACCGGAGAGTGACGCGTTTCTGACAAAGCTGATTCAACAGATTTGCAGAGACATCGGTTTTCCTGTTCTTGCTCCTACCGTCAGCCAAACCTCTCGCACCCACTATCGGTTTGAGCGGCAGTTTAACCTCATGTTCGTGCCACCCTTAGAGAGCCGGTTCTTGCTGCATCTGCCAGACCTCTATCATGAATTATGCCATCCACTCTTTTCCAAGGAGTACAAGCAACTCCCGAGTTTGCAGCCGTTTCGCACGCAATTCTCAAACATGGTGCTTGATCGAACCCAAGCACTTACCCAACAGATGCAGATGCTTGATAGACGGGAAGGGCCTGCAGAAGAGATGCTGCGGCTGAATACGTGGCTCGCGTCTTGGGCTCCAGATTGGCTGGAAGAGTTCTATTGTGATCTCTTTGCGGTTTTCACGCTTGGTCCTGCATATGCTTGGGCGAACTGCTACCTGTGTCTCAAGCTTCGGGAAAACCCGTTCGCGACGCCAAGCGAAGTGAAGGTGGAGCACCCGCCAAACGCCGCGCGAATGAGTATAATGCTCATGGGTCTACGTCGTTTGGGTTTTGACGACGCGGCCGACGGATGCTCTGCACTATGGGCCAATCAGGTACAGACTACGGGATACTCAGAGGACATGGCATTTGGTCAATGCTTTCCCGATACTGTGCTGGAAGACGTTGTCAGCAACGCGTTCAAAGCCTTTGAGGACATTGGACTGAGGCGGTCAGAGCCTGGAAAACATGCCGGGGTCGCCCTCTGCTTGAACCAAGCATGGGACAGTTTTTGGACGGATCCAGAGGGGTTTGGTGAGTGGGAAACAAAAGCCGTCACTCATCTACAAAAGGAGCTAGCTGGTGCCGCTTCTTGACAAACGCCCACACGATTACTATAGTACCTATAGGTTCTCACGGTCATCTAGGACCTCTAGGTTCAAGGTATCAGGCAGGAGATAAGGATGAAACTCGATTTTTCAGACCTCCCAGTAGGAGAAAAAGGGCTGTCATCTGAGTTGGTAGACGAAATCTGGTCACAGGTGAGTGGCTCTCTCGAGCGAAAGGGTGTTGAAGAGTTTCGTCGCGAGCAAAGAGGGATTGTTGGCCGTGTAAGTCACAATGCCTCGGGTGCGATACTGACCTCCTACGGCAAAGAAGTCGCGACGATTCTCCCCATAAAGTATTCGAAAGTTGCCGTCGCACTTGTCCATTTGATGGAGAACGCACGAGTAAACGCTGCGATGGATGAGGCAGATCGAAACCCTGACCAGACATTCTATGATTTAGAAGACGTCATTGCCGAGCAAGGCAGCTAAGAGGCATTCTGCGGTCCGTTGAGTAGTTCAAGACGAGTAATTCTTCGCGCAACGGCTCGCAGCGTGTTCAACGGACTAGATCAACGTTCAAAGGACGCGTTGATCCCCGAACTTCGTGCGCTTGTCGCCAACCCAATACCGCCAGACGCGATATCAATTTCAAACGAATTACCTCGGTATCGACTTCAGGTAGCCGATTTGACGGTCGGTTATGAGTTTGATCCCCAGCTCGACGTGGTGGAGATAAAGGTCATTCTACCTGATTCAAGCCGACAAACGGATGACGCACTGATGCTCCGGCTCATGCGTGGGTTGTCTGGGGACTAATTGGCCTCCTGAAAAGTCACCAATCCGGCCAACCATTGACGATTGAATTCGTCCACAACGACGATTTTTCGTTTGGCGCGACCACGGGACAGTTTCGCCTCCGGGAAGTCGCCGAGAATGCTCAGCTCCGCCGCGCCGGTTCTCTCAATCGTTTGAGTGATCTGGACCCCATCTCCAGTTCCAATTGCAAATTCGGTGACTCTGGCGTCTCTGATTGAAATGTTTGCCAGTCGCACATCGTTGCCTGTTTCTTTTGAGACCAGCAATCGAACGTGGAAACGTCTTTGCCCATCGTCTGAAACAGCCTTTCCAAGCTGGATCTCGGCGGCGTTGAGAACGAAGGAGAGCTCTGGGCGTGTTTTGTCCCTCTTGCGCAGAGACGGAAACATCCAACCACGACCGACGGCAACTATAGTGATCGTCACAAGCCCGACAATGAGCAGTAGAAGAAAGAACACTGGCGGAATGTCAGTTCCGCCCTCTACGCCGCCTTGAAAGATGCCTCCTCCCGGAAGAGTTGCCGATAGGTTCAGCGAGAAGTCAGAGACAAAACCGGCCAGTGCTGTCAGAGATGCGGCTGTTCCTAAAGCAAATAACCGATTGCGCGGGTTGGCAAGTAAAACAACGAGAGACACCACAAGCAGGATAATCAGGACGACCTTCCACATCCCGTTGGGGGCGTAGAGCAAAAGAACAATAAGGGCAGCTGCGCCGACGCCTGACCCAACTGAAATCCAATGCCAATTATCTGTTTCGATCTGCCGCGACACTGTCCTTGCGCTTCCTCAACTGTCTGTCGATGCACGCTAAAGCAGCACGCCAAAGCTCGCAATCACCGACAGCGGTTAAGTCTAACCTCGATGTCCGAAGAACGAACGTTGTTTCAACCTTTTTCAAACAGACACTTGTTCGCCTTGAGCGTGACATCAGGAAGATATCGCGCCTACCGCCCTTCACCCAGTTCTCTGCGGATAGTTGGAGCTCCAATCGCCGGTTGTTGGTGGAAAAGCCAAAGCGGAAGTTGGCTACTCTCGAAATCCCAAGCGGCCAGCGGTGCGAACCATTCGGGCACCGCCCTGCCGTTCAGCTGGATGACCTGGTCTCCGTCCACGGTTCTGGTCGCGAAATAACGCGTAAAGATGCGGCTCGCCCATCCAATCCCATCAAAACCTTGATCGGAGAGCTGCTCGGGGTTGGCTACAAACTCGACTCCTGTAATGCCGTCATCTCCCATGATGGCGAATGGGCCGTCAACCGGCCACTCACCGTACAGGAAGAGTATCTCAGCCAGACGGCGATCCCGAGGATCAGCCAACTCCACGTTGCCACTATAGACCCTAGCGGATCCGATGATGAATTCTGCAAGCCCCTCGGCGCTCAGGGTGCGGGGCTTATCTATAGCGGCGCCGAGAACGAGCCGCAGCGGTGGCCTGGTGCAAATCGACACATCGCCGAGACGCCCAAACTCGTTTGCCATGATCGCCTCCATCATAGTAATCCGTAGGCCACCGTCGGACCGCAGAAACGGTTTAGGCGCAATCACCGTCCAGAGGTTCCAGCGAGACCAGTAGATGGCGAGGCGCAATGGCACGCACACTGCATCAGCGTAGGCTTGTAAGGAGGTGAGGTACGCTGCGGACATCGACGTCCGCTGCCTCTTCGGGTCTTCGCATCGAACGTTTTTCACCTCAATGAGCCATTGTTCGCCATCGTCGAGCACAACCCTAAAATCGGGCGCTCGAAGACTCGTCGCGGCGTGGACTCGTCCGATGTCCTCTGTCTTCAACAGCCGGAATTTTCCGAGGCTGAGCACCATCGCCTCGAACATGCGTTCCGTTCGTGCGCCATGAATAAGGGTAGGATCAGCCAACGCTGTCTTCAGACTGGGAGCCGCGTCAGCAAAGAATTTGTCGACCAAAGCCGGGTCGTTGAGCGCTAAATTGTTCTGCTGAGCAAACCTCGCCACCAAAGCTAGCAGATCGAAGGCCTTCATCGCCGGTCTCTCGTTCTTAGGTGGCGGCTTCACGCGGTATCTCCGATTGTCCCTATGTGGTTGGCGATGGACTCACTCCTTGGCGATTTTTTCATTGAGCCATTCCTGAACTACCTTTCTGATGTGGATATGCCCCAGGTCGTTGAGTGCGGATGCCGGCAATTGTTCTCCATCGGCTAGATCGAGAAGCCGACTCGCAACATGACCATTTTCAAGCAACGCAAGTAGCCCGGTAGCCGCTTCACGATCACGGTCAGCAAGTCCGAAAGCACCTAGCAACAACAGCGCGCGGCGCTTTGTTGAGTGCGCAATCCGCTCCATCGTGCCGACGACGGCATCAACTTGTCCATGTACCGCAAGCAATACGCAGGCAGACGCGGCCAACGGTGGTGGCAGTCTCAATATGAGCTTGGCATCAATTGCATCGAGAATATCGGTTTCAACAACGTCCGCAAAGGACAAGGCGTCAATTGCGTCGACACGAACCCACCGAGCCTGGTTGATGAAGGCCAAATCCCAAATCTTCTTTCGGATCGCAGGGCTGCAACATTGCGCGGATGTGTTCAGCGCCTTTATGCCGAGCGAGCGATCATCTGTGCGCTCGGCCAGATTCAATAGCGCTTCCCCAATCTCATCAGTCAGGCTGCCATAGGCAGCGAGCCCGGCTATCGCCTCGCGGGAAATCGGATAGGATGGCGGTTCGTTGTGAAAGGCTGCAGCGTCAGACCACTCATCGTTTATCAGACGGACCAGCACGCTTTGATGAGCTGGATGTTGCCGATCGGCAAGAGTGCGAACCAGGGTCCGACGGACGCGACTGCCAGGATCCAGCGAGAGATCCAGTAATTGCTGCGGCAGAGGATTTGGTAGCCTAGACGAGAGATACTCGATGACCGCCTCGCGAGCATCCGCCCGTGCATGTCCGAGCGCAAGCCAAGCTAAAGCATCGTCATTGATGGCAATTGCGGCCTCGGCGGCTGCCTTGGCGAGTTGAAAATCCTCTGTTCCGAGAAGCCAACGGCGAATAGCAGCCGAAGGAATGGCGCCACTTGCAATCATTACCGGTACGATCTGGCCGAGGACAAAGGGCGGCGCCGTTGTAGCAGCTTCGCACAGTAGCGCCAGGGCTGCTTCGCCAACAGCGCCCGGAGGTTTATCCTTGACGGGAAGAGCCTCGAATATCTCGGTACCAGCGCTTGGAAGCGACGTCAGAACGGGCTTCAATCGATGCGCGCGGCTCTTCCCAGAGATCCGACGGCTCGTCCCATGCATGTCCACCAAGAGCTGGACGAACAACGCAGGCGCAGTCGACAATCGTTCAAAGCAGAGCGTCAGCGTGGTCGGTGCCTTCATCAAAGCGCAATAGACAAGCGCAGCGCGTACATCCTCGTCATCAGTATTAGACAGGATACGCTGTTCAAGGTCGGGTGCCAGCGAAGGTTTCCAGTGTTCGCACGCTGCTTCCCAGGCATATTCCTCGTCATCGCTGGTCTGCGTAGCAGCGATGACGGCCCGAATCTCTTCCAATGAGACCGACCCTCCCACTTTTCTGACATCGTCGGCCCATGTGCGGCCCATTTCAGATACACGACGATGATCTGCCAAGGTTTGCCAGCGGCCAAGAGATCGAATTTGCCGCACATAAGTTTCTACGAAAATTCCGGCAGCATACCCGTCATCTTCGTGATGTGACTGGTAGCCTTCCTCGTGAGCCTCATCACATTCGCCGTCTCTGATCGCGCGCCATTGTTCGTTGCCCTCCCGCTCATAATACCGTTCAAGGCTCGCAAGTTCGTCAAGCGCGGCATTGAGCACACTCTCGTAACTATCCAAGTCCCGCACCGCGCCAACCGCCACAGCGCTGACGTTTCTGTCGAAGCCGGAGGTGACCAGCTTGTGTGCCGCCGCAACAAATGCAGGTGTCAGATCGCTCGCAAGTCGATCAAGTTTGCTTGCGAAGTCATTGCCGAAGCCGTCCCGGTCCTGTGGAAGTTGCTCACGAACAAAGCGGTCAGCGATTGTGAACGTCCGTGGGTCAGCCGAGACCCGCTCGTACCATTCATCATCGAAAGTCGGAGGTTTCCACGTATCGAGGAAGAACTGTCCGCCGCGCCGAATGCCTTTGATGAACCAACGTGCAAGTTCCGAAGGAACCGACGTTTGCCGACCCACATCGGAGCTCAGTTGCAGCACAGAGCGAAATTCACTTTGAGGATCGACGAGGCTCTCCTCGAGCCATGCATCGATCACCGCGTGGCTCGCTGGGTCGGCCTCGAACTCCGCATCGATCTTTTCAGCACCGGAAATGAGATCGATGATTGCTTTGAACGCACGGGCTGCAGTTTCAAGTGCCCAGCCACGGTGCGAACCGGTCATTTGGGTCAGGGCCGAAATCATCGCCATGAAGGCAGCTTCGCTGCGCCCCCAGGTATCCAATATGAATATTTCGAAACCCGCGCGCACGCTCGGATGCGAGAAGCTAACGGTCTGGCCAGGTTGGCGCAGATGCCGCGTGGCCACCAGCCGGTCTACCAGCTTCTCCAGCCCGTCGATGAAAGCGGGCTCGATGAGCCGCAGTTGCCGACCAAGGCCAATAAGCTGGCTGCGATCGAATTGTGATCGCGCGGCAAGCAAAGCCCAAACGACCGCCGCCGTCCCAGTCTGATCGCTAGCTTTTAGATAGGCAACGACTACGTCTTCGACTGCATCGCGATGTGCCAGCCCTAGAATCCGGCGGTAGAACGCCCGATCTACCTCATCTGCCTCCGGGCCGTCTGCCAGATGTGTAAAAAACAGGTCCACTTCAAACGGCGTTTCGAGCGCGTCTAACGCTTCTTTTCGGAACTCCATCGCCTTGGACTGAAGCTTGCTCGCCAGTTGCTCAAGGCGTTTATCGTAAATCCTTGCGAGTTCCCCATCGCGATATTGATCCGCATCCAGAATTACTGACCAGCGTTTGAGGCCTTGGTCAGCTCTCGCCTGACCGAGCATGTCAGACCGCGAGGTGACAACGTACTGATGCCCGCCATGTGCTTCCCGCAACAATCTGGGAAGCTGTTCCGTCCATTCGTCCGCACCGCCCCGGAGGCTATACTGCCCCCATGGATCCTCGACGTAAAAGAGCTTTGGTCCAGTGTCCGTAAGGCTCCTTGTGCTCGAAGGGCCATTGTTGACATTGACTTGGATGATTTCAGGTGCAGATAACCGCTGCCGCGCCCGGTCAATCAGTGCCAACGCTGTCCAGGTTTTGCCCGTACCGGAAGGTCCTGTAATCACGATGGCATTGCGCCGCTCAAGCAGTTTTTCCAAGTCGCCAAAATTGGTCGGCGGCACGAATGACTCGAGCTGTGGAGCGCTGGCCAGATATCCGCCGCAACCACGTATGACGCTCAGAAGATCCTCTCGCGTCCATACGCCTGGGCTTGTCCCGCGCATTCGGCGAAGGGCCTCTTCTCTCAGCCGCGCACGACATTCAGTCTCCCGGCTCTTGGGCACGCGCAGCAAGGAGCCGAGGATGTCGTTTATCTCGAGATCCAAAAGGCGTTCGCTGAGAGCGCCCCAAATTGCAATTCGACCCGCTGGTGAAAGAGGTAAGGTCGACGAAAGGCTGGGCGGAAAGGTTTGCTCTTCCGGCCATTCTTCTAATCCACCGACCAACAGGTCGCGCGCCACGCCGGTGGCATCGGCGGTGGTGACCAACAAGTACCGCGTGCCGGGGTCATCGAGATGGTGCCTTGCCGGTCGGCGCTTCTTTCCATGCCTGAGCAGTGCCTTGAATCCGTCGATCGACCACGGACCCGTCTTACGGAGTTTGACCTGAACGACGAGCTTGTAGCCGTCGGACATATTGGCGCTCGGCTGGACGCGGCCCGGCGTTGCCGGTTCGAGGTCGGCCTCCAGATCTTCCTCGTTTGCAGGTTCGAGCGTAATCTGGGCAGCCGACTTCGTGATCAACATCAATCTGAGGGCGGTCAGTACTGATACGCCGATCTGGTATTCGAAGCCGTCTAGGGCTGCATTTGCTCCGCCCGATGACGAGTAAGCGGCAGAGGTGCTCAAGAGCCGACTTTCAAGGTTCTCGACGTGCGCGGCAGACACTCTAATGCAATTGTGCCACTACCTAACTTCTTCCTGATCATAAGAATTGAACTCCGTCTCACCGCGAAAACCTTTTACGGTAATTCGGCGTTGGTAATATCCCGCCCAAGTGATCCGATGGTACTGTTATTGCATCGCTTGCCTCGGGTCCACCGGGGATTGGCCTTCCCCCCAAAACCGGGCCAACGCAACGAATGTCCGGAATGCGGGCTGCTGTCGCAGAAACTTGGCTACGGGATGAATGGCGGCTTAGGGCCGTTACTAGCACAGTTCACTCAGTACATCAGCCCGTTCCAACGCTCGTCGCAGTGCATGGTTTGAAACCCTCACGTAGATCTCGGTGGTCCTGAGACTGGCATGCCCGAGGAGCGCCTGAACCATGCGGATGTCGATGCCCTCTTCGATCAGCAGCGTCGCGGCGGAGTGCCGGAACCGGTGCGGCGTCAGGTGCGGTTCGATCCCGAGGCGCTTGGATAGCGCTCGCAGCCGCTTACGGAACGTGGCCGAGCGGAGCCGGCGTCCTTCGGTGTTCAGGAACAGCGGCGCGGAAGAGCCACCCTGTGCATAAAGAGCCACGAGGTAGTGTTTGAGCTCTTCCTGCAACGCGCGGTTTGGCACGAAGACGATCCGCTCCTTGTTGCCTTTTCCTCGGACGAGGATTTGGCTTCCGTCCGGCGAAATGTCGCGGACGTTTACATTGGTCAGCTCGCTGATCCTCAGCCCTGTGACGATCAGCATCTTGATGATCAGTATCGTGACGGCAATTTCAGAGGCCGGTTTCGAATCATGCTCGCCCGGCTTCGACGGCGGGGCGATCGGGTCTCCACCGGCCTGGAGAACCGCTCTGAGGGTGTCGCGATCGATGGGACGCGGCAGGCGGCGCGGGATCCGGATGGAGATGCGGAGGTCGGCGAATGGGGAGGGCAGGGCGCTGTTTCGATCTTCGCGCCAGGCGAAATACGACTTCAGGGTCACAAGGCGCCGCTCGATAGTTGCCGGCTTCGCTTCGATCTCATCGCGTAGGTGCCGGTGATAGCAAAGGATGTCGTCGCGCGAGATCGGCTCCGTGATCTGGTGAAGATCGGTGTAGCGTGCGAAGGTTCGCAGATCCTGGGCATAGGCCCGCAGGGTGTGATGTCCGACACCGCGTTCATCGCGGCAGGCATTGACGAAGGCGGTGTGGGTGAGATGGCGCATGCTGAACTCCTGAAAGTGGTGTCCAGGCAGTTCAACACGGGTCTTTCAGTTTCTCGAATTCGGCCTCCACTCCGGTAACGATAATGGCCCACCCTTATCATGCGTTGACATTTGCGCGCGCCCAGAACAGCCTGCGGGCACTCACCCGGGGGGTCTCGACAAGAGGCTGAGATACTGCTGGCACCCGTGCAGCGCAGTGACCCGATGAACCTGATCCAGTTCACACTGGCGTAGGGATGGTGCACTGGCCGCGCGGGCCCCGACCACTTTCGTGGAGGGCTATTCCCACACCGGCAATCCCATTCGACGCGGAACTGGGTCTCCAACGCTTTGAGCTATGGAGGCTCCGACCGATGAAAGATCTCAACCCAACCGTCACCACGGGCCCGCTGCCCGCCTCGCGCCGCGTCTGGCATGCGGGCACCCGTCACCCCGATATCCGCGTGCCCATGCGCGAGATCGACCTGCACCCCACGGCCGGGGAACCGCCCGTCACCGTCTATGACAGCTCGGGCCCCTATACGGACCCTGAGGCGACGATCGTCATCGACCGGGGCCTGCCGCGCCTGCGCGAGGGCTGGATCGCGGCCCGTGGCGATACCGAAACCTACGCAGGCCGGCATGTCACCCCTGCCGACAACGGCTTTGCCGAAGGCGCGCGGCTGACGCCCGAGTTTCCCGTTCGCAACGCGCCCCGTCGCGCCACGCAGGGGCGGGCGGTGACCCAGATGGCCTATGCCCGCGCCGGCATCGTCACGCCCGAGATGGAATTCGTCGCGATCCGCGAAAACCTCGGGCGCAAGGCGCAGGCAGAGGCCCATGCACAGACATTGGCGCGCGACGGCGAAAGTTTTGGTGCGGAAATTCCGGATTTCATCACGCCGGAATTCGTGCGTGACGAGATCGCCAAGGGCCGCGCGATCATCCCCGCGAACATCAACCATCCCGAGGCCGAGCCGATGGCGATCGGGCGGAACTTCCTCGTCAAGATCAACGCCAATATCGGCAACTCGGCGGTGACTTCCTCGATGGCCGAGGAAGTGGAAAAGATGGTCTGGGCGACCAGATGGGGCGCCGACACGGTCATGGACCTGTCGACGGGGCGCAACATCCACAACATCCGCGACTGGATCATCCGCAACAGCCCTGTGCCGATCGGGACCGTGCCGCTCTATCAGGCGCTGGAAAAGGTCGGCGGCATCGCCGAGGACCTGAGCTGGGAGGTCTTCCGCGACACTCTGATCGAACAGGCCGAGCAGGGGGTGGATTACTTCACCATCCATGCAGGAGTGCGGCTGCACATGATCCCGATGACGGTGAACCGGGTGACGGGGATCGTGTCGCGCGGGGGCTCGATCATGGCGAAGTGGTGCCTGCACCATCACCGCGAAAGCTTCCTGTACGAGCATTTCGACGAGATCTGCGAGATCGCGCGCGCCTATGACGTGTCGTTCAGCTTGGGTGACGGGCTGCGCCCCGGTTCCATCGCGGATGCCAATGACGAGGCGCAATTTGCCGAGCTTGAGACCCTCGGAGAGCTGACGCAGATCGCCTGGGCGCGGGATTGCCAGGTGATGATCGAGGGGCCGGGCCATGTGCCCATGCACAAGATCAAGGCCAACATGGACAAGCAGTTGCAGGTCTGCGGCGAGGCGCCGTTCTACACGCTCGGGCCGCTCACAACGGACATTGCGCCGGGATACGATCATATCACCAGCGGCATTGGCGCGGCGATGATCGGCTGGTTCGGCACCGCGATGCTGTGTTACGTGACGCCCAAGGAACACCTCGGGCTGCCCGACCGCGACGACGTGAAGGTCGGTGTCATCACATACAAGATCGCGGCCCATGCGGCGGACCTCGCCAAGGGCCATCCGGCGGCGCAGATCCGCGACGATGCGCTCAGCCGCGCGCGGTTCGAGTTCAGGTGGGAAGACCAGTTCAACCTCTCGCTCGATCCCGAAACCGCTCGCTCTATGCATGACGAGACCTTGCCCAAGGAAGCCCACAAGGTCGCGCATTTCTGTTCGATGTGCGGGCCCAAGTTCTGTTCGATGCGCATCAGCCACGACATCCGCGCCGAAGCGCAGAAGGACGGCATGGCCCGCATGGCCGAGAAGTTCCGCGAAGGCGGAGACCTGTATATCCCGCTGGAGGACAAGGCATGAGCCAGAGCCCCGAAACCCTTCTGACCGCGCTGCGGGCCACGCCGCCGCTGGTGCAGTGCATCACCAACTACGTCGCCATGAACATCGCCGCAAACGTGCTGCTCGCGGCTGGCGCCAGCCCCGCCATGGTTTCCGACGTCGAGGAAGCCGAGGAATTTGCCGGGATCGCGGGGGCAGTGACGGTGAATATCGGCACCCTGTCGCCGCCCTTCGTCGCCGGAATGCGCGCTGCAATCCGGGGGGCGCGGGGCGCGGGGCGGCCCTGGGTGCTGGACCCGGTGGCCTGTCAGGCGACGTCCTATCGGCGCGAGGTTGTGCAGGCGCTGGTCGCCGAGCGCCCTACGATCATCCGGGGCAATGCCTCGGAAATCCTGTCGCTCGCCGGGGAAGCCAGCCGGGGGCAGGGAGTCGACGGGCGTGATCCGGTCGCGGCGGCGGAAGAGGGGGCGCGTCGGCTGGCGCGCTCCAGCGGCGCGGTCGTCGCGGTGACGGGCGAGGTGGATTACGTGATCGACGGAGAGCGGGCCGTGCGGATCGAGGGAGGCTCGCCCTTCATGCCGATGAACACCGCGCTTGGCTGTTCGCTCACCTGTCTCTGCGGGGTCTATGCTGCGGTGGCTGAAGACGCCTTCGACGCCGCCGTCGCTGCGCTGGCGCATTTCGCCGTTGCGGGGGCGAAGGCGGATGAGGGCGCCTCGGGGCCGGGAAGTTTTGCGCCACGGTTCCTCGATGCGCTGGCGGCGGTTGCGCCCGAGGCGCTGTCGCGGGCGGCGATCCACGACGCGGCGGTGCCCGCGTGAGGCGCTGCCCTGACCTCTCGATTTACCTCGTGCTCGATCCCGGCCTGTGCGCCGGGGTCGGCATGGTCGAAACCGCCCGCGCTGCCGTCGCGGGCGGGGCGACGGTTGTGCAACTGCGCGACAAGGCGGCAGGCACCGCGCGGATGATCGAGACGGGCCGGGCACTGAAGGCGGCGCTGGCCGGAACCGGCGCGGTGCTGATCGTGAACGACGACGTGGAGGCCGCCGTTGCGATTGGTGCGGACGGTCTGCACATCGGGCAGGGCGACATGGCCGTGACCGAGGCCCGCGCCCGGATCGGTGCGGCGATGGTGCTGGGCCTGTCGGTCGAGACGCCCGCGCTGGCCGCCGCCGTCGATCAGGCGCTGGTCGAATACATCGGTGCGGGGCCGGTCTTTGCCACGCCCTCCAAGCTGGATCACAAGGCGCCTGTGGGTTTCGAGGGGCTGGCGGCGCAGGTTGCGGCCAGCCCGGTGCCCGCCGTGGCGATCGGCGGGCTGAAGACCGAGCACGTGGCGCAGGTCCTGAAGGCCGGGGCGCAGGGCGTCGCCGTGGTTTCCGCCATCTGCGGCCAGCCCGACCCCAAGGCCGCCGCCCGCGCCCTCAGGGACAGGATCGACGCGCTAACCGTCTGACGCCCAGAGCGCGTGGAAATGATGCACCGGCCCGTGCCCTTGCCCTACGTCCAGCGCATCGCTTTGGGCCAGCGCGGCGTGCAGATAGGCCTTGGCGCGGGCCACGGCCTCGGGCATCGGGTGATGCGGCAGCAGCGCCGCAATGGCCGAGGACAGGGTGCAGCCCGTGCCGTGATCGCTGGTCGTGGTGATGCGCGGCGCGCGGAAGGCCTGGGTGCCCTCGGGCCCGGCCAGAAGATCGGTGCTGTCCTCGCCCTCCAGGTGCCCGCCCTTGAGCAGCACGTGGTCCGACCCGAGCGCCATCAGCGCGGGCAGGGCGGCGCGCATGGCGGGGACGCTCCAGTCGTCGGGGCGGTCCAGCAGGACGGCGGCCTCGGGCAGGTTGGGCGTGATGACCGAAGCCAGCGGGACAAGCCGTTCGCGCACCGCCGAGACGGCCTCGGGGTCCAGCAGCGCATGGCCGCTTTTCGCCACCATCACCGGGTCGAGCACGATGTTGCGCGCCCGGTGATGCGTCAGCCGGTCGGCCACGGCCCCGGCGATGCCCGCGTTGGCGATCATCCCGATCTTGACCGCGTCGATGCGCACGTCCTCGAGCACCGCGTCGATCTGTGCGGCGACGAAATCGGGCGACAGCGCCTGAAAAGACCGAACGCCGCAGGTGTTTTGCGCCACCACGGCCGTGACGACCGAACAGGAATAAGCGCCAAGCGCCGACATGGTCTTGATGTCGGCCTGGATGCCGGCGCCGCCGGACGGGTCCGTGCCCGCAATGGTCAGGACGTTGGCGATCATGTCGGTGCCCCCGCCATCAGGGCTGCGGCCTGGTCCGCAACTGCGCCGACATCGCGGCTGAGCGCGAGGCTGCCATCCGTCAGCGCGGCAAGGTCGATCCAGCGCGCCTCGAGCGCGTCATCTGCGGCAACCGGAACCTCGGCGATCCAGCGGCACAGAACGGCGATCAGGATGAAATGCCGGCGCAGCACGCCTGCGGGGTCGTGGTCGAAGGCGTCGAGGGCGGTGATCACGCGCAGCGGCTCTGCGGCGACGCCGGTTTCCTCGGCCAGTTCCCGGGTTGCGGCCTCGAAAAGGGGTTCGCCCTGATGCACCTTTCCGCCGCGAAAACCCCAGAGGCCCGCATCGGCGGATTGGCCCGGCGCACAAGCAGCACCTGGCTGTCGCGGACAAGAACGGCGATGGTCGCCGCGATCGGGCGCGGGTCTGTCTGTTGATATGGCAAGTCGGCCTCGTCATTCTGAGGCCGGCAAGGGCAAGAGAGCGCTGCGATCCTGTCCCTTCGCCGGCATGATCCGGATCAGGTTCAAAGGGTCACCGCGCTGCAATCGCCAGCGATATCTCAGCCCCTTGTCGGGACACCCCTAGGTGAGCGGCAGCTTATCAGGCTGAGCGCCCGGTTCAATGCCGGGCGGATGTGCTTGCGCCTGCCGTCGCTTGCTGAAACTTTAGGCAAAACAGACAAGGCAGCAGTCATGGAGTCCCTGTTCCGTTCGCTTGGCCCGGTTATTGGCCGCCCCTCGCCAGCCGAGGCCCTTCGCGCCGGGATCGGCGCCCTGATCGGGCTTGGGGTGACGGGCGCATTCCTGTTGTCGCCCGTGGTCGACCTGACGCTCGGCCTTTACCTGATTGCCCCGTTCGGTGCGACGTCGGTTCTGCTGTTCGCAGTGCCCAACAGCCCGTTGGCGCAGCCGTGGTCGGCGGTGGTGGGCAACACTCTCGCGGCACTGGTCGGTGTGGTGGTCTGTTCCGCGGTCGCTGACCCTGTCCTGCGGATCGCCCTTGCGGTCGGGCTGACGATTACGGTCGGCATCCTGTGTCGCGCGATCCATCCCCCGGCGGGTGCGGTCGCCATGACAGCGGCGATGAGCCCGGAGGCGGTCGAGCGACTTGGACTCTGGTTCGCGATCGCGCCCGTCGCCACAGGCACCCTCGCGCTGGTCGTCTGTGCTGCGATCTACGCCCGGCTCACGGGGCGCAGATATCCATTCCGCCAGTTCGATGAGCCAAGTCGCCACCGCACCGAAGATCCCGATCCCGCCAAGCGCATCGGGCTGTCCCGAGAAGAACTGAAAGAGCTGCTGGACCGGTATCGCCAGTCGTTCAATCTGGGTGTCGAAGACCTGGCGCGGTTGATCGGCGCGGCCGAGTTGCAGGCCGCCGCGCACCGGACAGGTCCGCTTCTCGCGACCGACGTCATGTCGCGTAATCTGGTGACCATTGGCCCGGACACTCCGCTGTCAAAGATTGCGGACCTGTTCAGACATCATCGCTTCACATCGCTTCCGGTGACCGGGGTCGAGGGGCATTATCTTGGCGTGATCTTCCAGATTCACCTGATCGACCGCGCGCGAGAGGACGCGCTTCGGCTCGACCGCGGCTACCTTGCGGCTTTTCGGCGCCTGATTGACCGGGACCGCACGCAACCGGTCCGTGCCGTGTATATCATGAGCGTCGCCGGCAC
>Ga0310345_10000827_pt1 | contig 39376 bp, 41 predicted proteins | sample HC15DNA20500_MG_FD_204667 | JGI IMG/M metagenome (GOLD analysis project Ga0310345, IMG submission 204667) | Marine microbial communities from station ALOHA, North Pacific Subtropical Gyre - HC15-DNA-20-500_MG | ecosystem: Environmental > Aquatic > Marine > Oceanic | place: Pacific Ocean: North... | reverse complement strand
CGCGGAGCTCGGCGATGGCCTCGACGCTGCTGGTGGTCACGGAATTCACACAGCGGAGGCCAAAAAAGTTATCGTATTCAACGATGCATCCTTTAGGATGAATATGGGTAGCGGCCAGCAACTCAAAGGGGAGCGAGTCATGACCGACAGCGACATCGCCTGGATCAGCGTGCGCGGGGCCCTGATGTCCTTCTTCGATGATCTGCCAGCCACCATCCGGGATCTCGTTCAGACGACTGTGGCCGTGGCCGCGGTCGGTCGTGACCAGGCCGACCTCGGCCCCCCGGTTTCCGCGATCGATCGATGGATCGGCGAGGACGCGCGGCTGTCCCGCATTCGCCTGGTCATCGTGTGTGCGGTGATCGACGAGGTTCTGCTTCCTGACAGCGACCTCGAGCGAATTGCGACCGATGTCGCGCTCGGCGGGGCGAGCGTTTCCGCTCGCGCCGGATGGCAAGCCGGCGCCTCGATGCGTCGTCGGCATCTCGCTCAGGCGCGCCGCCGATGGGCTCGGCTTCGCGCCGGGGATCTCAGCCCGATGACGCTCCACCGCCTGCCGGCATTCCCCTCGTTCTGAGGATCTCCCCCGACCAGGACGCGCCGCTCCAGAGGTCGCCGTGGGGGTCACGCCGGCCATGCGTGCGCCTCCCCCTCGATCAGGACCGGGCGGGGTTCGGCCGGGGCCTCGTCGGCCTCGTCGGCCACCTTGAGGGCGCGCAGCTCTTCGACCACGAGATCGTGGGCGCGCTCGGCGCGGTCCTGCTCGTCCTCCAGGCGGGCGGCGCGCTCGCGTAGCATCGTGATGCGGGTCGCCAGCGGCACGCCGGCGTCGCCGGCCGCCTCGAGGTCGAGCAGCCCGCGGATCTCCTCGAGCGCGAAGCCCATCGCCTTGAGCTGCACGATGCGCTCGATCCGGGCGAGCACGGGCGCCGGGTAGAGGCGCCGCTGTCCGTCGCGGATCGGCGCGATCAGCTCCCGGTATTCCCAGAACCGCAGCGTGCGCGGCGTGACGTCGAACTTGACGACGGCCTCGCCGATGGTCAGCGGGGCGGGCGCGTCGGGCGCGGCCGAGGGGATCGTGGCGAGGGCCCGGGCGAGCGCCAGCGCGGCCTCGGGCGGGCAGGCGTCGTGCAGGTCGATGCGCACGGGTCCGAAGCGCGGCGAGCCGCTGAGCACCCCGTGCAGGGTCTCGCAGGCGGTGTCGGAGAGGTTGCGCCACTTGGCGATGTAGGACGCGCCGAAGCGCAGGCCGGCCGGGTCGTCTCCCTGCATCGCGCCGACGCCGAAGCCCGCGGCGCGCAGCGCGGCGAGCGCATCCTCATAGGCGGCGAAGTCGCGGTCGGCGCGGGTCAGCAGCCAGGAGCGGGGGGTGGGGGCGGTCATGCCGCGGCCTCGGCGGCGAGCGCGGCGCAGACGCTGTCGCTGGTCATCAGGCGGAGGGTGCGGCCCTCCCCGCCCTGATCGATCAGGGTCTTGCCCACGAACGCCGGGTCGTCGCGGTGGAACCGCGTCCAGGCGACGATGCGGCCCTCGGCGTCCACCGACGCGAGGACGAGATCGTCGGGCGCGGGCGGCTCGGGCTGCGCCGGTTCAGCCGCGACGCGCGCCTTCTCGCCGAGGAGTTCGGCGAGAACCTCGGCCATCATGCGCGCGGCGTGCAGCGGCATGAGCGCGTGGATAACCTCGCCTTCCAGCGAGAGCTTCACCAAAAGGGCCGGCGCCGAGGTTGCCTTTCGGAACGCGATGATGCCGTCAGGCATCTCCAAGGCGAGCTTGTCCCGGCTCACCGTCGGCAAGAACAGCGGGACCATGCAGTAGGCGCGATGCGCCGGGGTGGGGTCGGACATGGGGTCCTCCGTCGGGGTTGACGGAGGGGACGCTAGGGTATGATTTATACCCCTGTCAATCCATAAAGGGTAAAAAAGATACCCATACTAAGGGTGGCGAAATCTATCCGGTCCATTCATCTATTGGTAGCAGCGGCGATCCGCGCCGCGATAGGATGGTTGCCTTATTCAATCGGGAGGATCGGCATGGGGGCCGTCTGGATCAATCTGGCCAAGTGCTTGCGTCGAATTGGGGTGTCTACCGACTTCGTGCTGTTTGGCGTTTTACCAGTGTTCCGTCGGCGTTCACCGAGGCGCGAAGGTCGCTCCAAGTACCAGCGCGAAGGCTCTGCCAGTCGCCCATCAGAATGAAGTCTGACGTGATCTGGAACGCTTCGCGCAGAGCGCGCAGGTGGGGGCGTTGCGGCTGTGATCCGCCACGTTCCCAGGACTTCACGAGCTCCTTGTTGGCGCCGACGGCCTCGCCGAAGGCGGTTTGCGACAGGCCCGAGGCCGCGCGCACCACCCGGCAGCGCCACGCCACGGCCTCGTTCGAATCGTCCCAATACCGGGCAATCGCTTCATCGTTCATGGTGAAACAATACCCCCAGTGCGGTGCAGCGTAAGCGTGCCAAGAAATACCCCTTGCAATGGGTAAAAATTATACCCTATGGTCCCGCCCATGGACCGACTTCGAGAAATGCAGGCCCTCATTGAGGCCTTGGGCGGCAAGACCGTCGTCCTCGCGGCCGTCGGCCGGGGCGAGGAGGCGCTGCGGGCCGCATATCGAAAGCGCGTGTTCCCCTCCGCATGGTTCGGCGACTTCGCAGCTCTCGGCCGCGGAGATGTCTCGATCCCACTGGCCCTCTTCGGAACGGCCGAGGCGGAGGCCTGGCCCGACCTGATGGTTGCGGTGGTGGACTCTGCTGGCGCCTCGGACCCTGAGGAGCGCGCCGCATGACCCTACCCCGCCGCGATTTCGAAGTTGCGCCAGCACTGAGGGCAGGTCGCCTTCCCGGCCTTCGCGTCGTCGAAGGCGATTGGCACGGCGGCCCCGCACCCCGGGCAATCGGCAGCCGCGTCGGGTCCGCCGGCGTTTCGAATGCGCGCCGGCCCTTCGGCTTTGGGCTTCGCCTTCGCGGCGAGGTCGGATGTCGCGCCGCAGCTGGCGCACTGAAAGCAGCCGGCGTCGATCTGGCGCTGACGAAGTGTGACCGGCGCCCGGCAGACCGGACAGACAGTGGAGCCGACGATGGGACCCATCAGATCGGAGCCCGCGCCGTCGGCCGCCTCGGTGTTCCGTCCCAGCACAAGCAGCACCACCGCCCAGATCAGCGGCGACAGGACCAGCGATCCAACGACGGCCCAGCCCACGCTGCGTCCCCAGGCGCTCGCCCACCAGGCGACCACGCCCACGAAAACCAGCCACAGCAGCACCAGTTCCATCGAACACCCCCCTCCGAAATCCGCCCGCATGGTGGCCCCCGCGTCATCATCGGTCGAGTCCTTTCGTTCATCCTCGCGCCCCGGTGGCGCGCGGCTCGTGGCCTGAACCCTGCGGCGCGTCGCGTCTCGCCGCAACGCAACAACCCCGGGGGGCTTTGACCATGGGCGCGCCCCGCATCCAGGCCGTCGGCACGGCGCATGCCATGATCTCCGACTTCCTCGACGCCGCCCGCCGGCGCGAGGTGCAGGCCCGGCACGGCTTCGACGCCGCCACGCTCTCGCACTGGTGCGACCCGGCGGAGACCAACGGGCGCCGCATGCCGGTCACCGCGCTGCACGAGATCGCGGCGGGGTCCGATCCGGCGGCGCTGGTCGTCGCCCGGCACTTCGCCGCCATGGCCGGCGCGGAGGTGCGCGATCTGGGCGCCGACGACGGCACGCTCTCGGCCGCCGTCGCGGCCGTGCTTCGCCTGGCGGGCGAGATCGGGGCTCACATGGTCGAGGCGACGGACCCCCGGGGCCCGGGCGGCGCCGGGATCACGCCCGCCGAGGCCCGCCGCCTGCAGCTCGACCTCGATCTCGCGGCCGAGGCCATCGCCGCCGCCCGCGCCCACCTGACCCGGGAGGCGTCGTCGTGACCGCCCCCGCCCGTCATCCTCTCCGGCCCGCGCCCATCCCCTCGGCGCCGGCCGGTGCGCGCCCCGCATGCCCGACCCCCTCGGCGGCGGGGCGCGATCCTTTTCATGCCTGCGCACCTGACCGGGTTCCGCTCCGGAACAAGGCTGCATGCCCCGCCACGGGGTCAACGACACGCGCAGGCCGGCCGGGAGCGTGCGAATGGGCCCGGCCGGGGAAGAGCGTCGAATGCAGCCGCGCGGCGCCTGCCGGGGGCGAGACGCCCGGCCCCGATTTCCAGATGCCGGCCGGGCCCCTCCCTGCCTGGCTGGCGGCGGCGGAGGGCGGCCCTGCGGGGCCCCGCAGGGCGCGTCACCTCGCCCCCGCCGCCATCCTTTCCGGGCGCGGCCCGATCACGAGGTCCCGGCCCGACAGCCGGGCGTCCGCCGGGTGGTTGCCCGGCTCCTCCCTGTCGAAACTGCCCGCCGGCCGGCCCCTGCGCCGCCGGCGGGCCTCTTCCCGGAGGATCGCATGAACAGACCCATCAGCCTCGGCGGGCCCGAGTGGTCGCGCGGCGCCGTCGAGCCCGAGCCCGAGCCCGAGCCCGAGGCGCCCGATCTGCGCCGGCGCGACGCGGCAACAAAGGCCCGACGGTTCGAGGACGTGCGCGCGCTGCTGTTCTGCGGCTGGTCGCGGGCCGAAATCCGCATGGAGCTGGCCGTCGGAACCGAGGTGATCGACGTCGCCCTGTCGCGGATGACGGCCGCCGAGCGCGCCCGCCGCGACGCCGCCGTGCTGGCGCGCTGCCGGAGCAAGGCGGAGCCGGTCCGGGTGTTCGCCATCCCGACCCCGACCGGCGGCAGAACCTACGGCCGGCTCGACGGCATCGCCGACCTGGTCGAGCGGGTGCGCCGGCGCACCGGCCTCGATCCCTGGGCATTCGAGGAGCGGGCGGGATGAGCGGGCCAGCGTCGGCGCGCGGCCTGTTCAGGGCTGCAGGGAAGACGGCGAAGCCCGTGCTGCAGCGCGACGTCGCCGGCGTCTATGAGAAGGTCGCCAAGGTCGAGCGCGAGCCGCTCGACTTCTACCCCACGCCGCCGGAGCCCACGCGGGCGCTGCTGCACGCCGAGGCCGATCGGCTGGGCGCGTTCCACACGATCTGGGAGCCCGCTGCCGGCGACGGCGCGATGGTTCGGGAGATCGTCGCGGCCGGCCATCGCTGCATCGGGTCGGACCTGGTCGATCGCGGATGCGGCGCTGAGATCCGGGATTTCTACGCATTCGAGGCCGCGCCCGCGCCGGCGATCATCACCAACCCGCCGTATTTCGAGATCAACGCGCGCGACGGCCGTGGCCGCTGGGTCGAGCATGCCCTGGGCGCGCTCGGCATCGATTACATGGCCGTGCTCCTGAACTGGAACTGGTTCTGCGCTGCTGGGCTGGACTCGGTGCTGCGGCGCTGGCCGCCGGCGCGCCTCTACGCCGTCTGCTGGAAAGTGGACTTCACGGGGGCCGGCGCGCCGCCGATGAACTCGGCCTGGGTGGTTTGGGATCGGGCCGCGCGCTCTGGTAGGACGGAGCTTCTCAGGCTGCACCGGAGCGACGATGCCCGCCAGTCGAACCTCTTTCCGGGAGGTCGGCAATGAACGCGCCCGAGTTCCTCGCCCAGGCCGCCGCCGAGATGGCCGACCGCGCCCGCACCTATGATCGCCCCGAAGGCGAGCGGTCCATGGCGGCGACCGTGGCGGCTTTCAACGCCGCCTTCGGCCGCGACCTGACCGAGGTCGAGGGCTGGTTCTTCATGGTGATGCTCAAAGCGGTGCGCTCGCAGCAGGGCGCGCACCGGCCCGACTGCTACACGGACGGGGCAGCCTTCTTCGCGCTGGCCGGCGAAGCCGCCGAGGCCGCCGCGGCCGCAGCCTGCGGAACTCAGCCGGCGCGCGACCTCCTCCGCCTCGATGGGAGGGACGAATGAAGGACGCGGACGACGACGACTTCTCGGCGACCACCGTCTCGGCCGGCCAGCTGCGCGCAATCGTCGAGCGCATCGAGCGGCTCGAGGAGGAGAAGAAGGAGGTCTCGGAGCAGATCAAGGAGGTCTACGCCGAGGCCAAGGGCAACGGGTTCGACGCGAAGACCATCCGCAAGATCGTGGCCCTGCGGAAGAAGAAGCCCGAGGAGCGCTCCGAGGAGGAGGCGATGCTCGAGCTCTACATGAACGCCCTGGGCATGCTGCCGGGGTCGAGCGCCCGCGCCGAGCCGCCGCTCGACTGGTCGGAGCCGCTGCCGGTCCAGCAGAGGGGGCGCAAGCCGCTGACGCCGACCGTCGTGCCCGGGCCGGAGGCATGATCGTGGCCGCCCGCGCCGCCCTCCGCCCGACCGTCCCCGTGCCGCTCGACAACGCCGCGGACGCCGACCTGTTCCAGCGCGCCCAGTCGATGGCCGTCGAGCACGTGATCTGGGCGGCCAGCGTCGGCCTGCACCCCAACGACGTGCTCCAGGCGATCCGCTCCCAGCACCAGACCGGCGACTGGGAGCGCGTGCGCGTCGAGGTCGCCCGGGCGGCGGTGGAGCTGCTGCGGGCGCGGGAGGGGCGGCTCGATGGATGACGACTTCCATGGCGACCCGGAACCGCCCCCCGGCCTCGACCAGTATCCCCTGGCGCTCGGCCAGCGCCTGAGCGGTTCGTGGATCCAGTTCGACGTCGAGGCGCTCAACAATTCCAGCTGGCGCGGCGAGGTCGATCCGGCCGCCGGGTTCTACGGCCACCTGCTGTGGGGCCGCGCCGCAAAGCAGGATACGGCCGGCACGCTGCCCGACGACGACGCGAAGCTCGGCGAGCTCGCCGGCATCGGTCCGGCGCGGAGCGCTGCGACCGTCGAGGCGTGGCGCGTGCATCGCGCGAACGGCGCCCTGCGCGGCTGGGAGCCGGTCCTGTGCCTCGTGGAGCCCGGCTTCATCTCGGCGGGCTGGGAGGTGCGGCTGCACCATCCCAAGCTCACCCGTGCCGTCGTGGCCGCCGTCGACGGGATCGAACGGCGCAAGAGCCGCGCGCAGGAGGGCGTCCTGTCCAAGCACCTGGAGCGGGTGCGCAAGCAGATGGCGTGGAACAAGCTTCCCGGCCGCGTCATCGCCGACCAGTCGCTGCAGATGCGCGTTCTGGAGCACGTCCAGGGCCATGGCAGCGACATCACCCGGAAGGCCGTCCGCGCGGCGCTGATCTTCCTGGGCTACGCCGAGATGATCGGCGCGCAAATCACTGACATCGAAGAGGAACGCAGGCGCCGCGAAGGGCGCTGAGAACTGTCGTCACGACAGTGACGGACAGTGTCGCGACACCGTCTCCGACAGCTGTCGCCGACCTAGAGAACACCTGATCTGAAAGATCCCCTTACCCCTTCGGACAGCAGGAGGCCGACATGACCGAGACCGGGGAACAGGCTGAGAAGGACATGCCGGGCCGGACCCGCGTGCGAACCCTGCTGATCGAGCCGCTGGAGGCGCAGGGGATGCGGCGCAAGGCGAGCGTGACGGTCGAGGCCCACCGGGAGCGGATGGGCAAGCTGGCCGAGCGCCTGGCGTACATGAGCCCGTCCGGCCTGCAGGCGCTGCGCGAGGTGCTCGCCCGGTTGGGCGAGGGTCCGCGACGCGACGTGTGGCCGTCCGACCTCGTGATCCTGCGCTACGCGGAGGGGATCGAGACCCCGCCCCCGGCGGGGAACCGCCTGCTGACCAGCTACATGCGCTCGGCCGCCGGCCGCGAGGCCTGGGAGCGGAGCCCGTTCGAGGCCGCGGAGCTGGCGCGATACCTCGTGCGCGCGAAGCGGCCGCCGCCGGGCGAGGACGCCCGGCGCGGGATCAGGAGCCGAGCGGCCGAGCGCGCGAAGGACGTCGCCTCGGCCGAGCGCCGGCGTGGGCAGGGCCGGGCGAGCGAAGACGACCTGCGCCTGCTCGCCGAATGGGAGGCCGGGCGGGCGCGTGTCCATGCGCTGGTGTTCCCGAGCGAGCCGATGGGGGTGGACGATGCGGCATGAGGCGACCCTGAGAAGCGCGGCGCGCGGCCGCCCATGCCTGCCGCCGGCCCGATGGACGGGCGGCATCGAGCGGGCGCTCGAATGGGCCTTCCGAAACGAGCGCGTCGGCCTCGACCATCCCAGCGCGTCCGTCGCGCCGGCGGGGCCGTCCTACGGCCTCGAATACGTCGCCATCCGGCAGGCCGAGCTGGGCGCCCGGGTCGATGGCGGCGGGGTGAGCGCGGCGCACCACGACGCCGAGGCGATCGCGGCGGCCGTGGGGCGGTTGCCCTGGTGGCTGGCGGTCACGATCGCCGAGAGCGCGCGGTCCGGGTCGCGCCCGCTCGGCCTGGCCATGGCGGAGGTCCGGGTCGAGCCTGCGGCCTGGCAGGCGGGCGCGCACGGCTACAGCGCGCGGACCGAGGTGGTCGAGCGGATCGAGGTGAAGGCCCGCGGCCGAGGGGGCAGGGCCTCGACCCGCGAGGTCCGGTGGTGCCCCGTCGTCTACCGCCCCTCGCTGGCCCGCATCGAGGCGGACCGCGAGACCTATCTGCGGTGGTGGTTCGCGGTGGTCGACCTCTCGGTGGGACTGCGTGGCAAGCTCGACCAGTGGGCGCTGACCGACGAGCTGCCGCCGATGCGGCCGTGGCTCGAAGAAAGGTGTTGACTATCGGCCACAGCTAGGCAACCTACCCGAACGATAGAACTGCGCCCGGACGAGAGGACCTCGCCCGGGCGCTTCTCGTTTCAGCCCCTGCCTGAGGTCCCGCATGGCCCGCCTGCGCACCGCCGCCCCCCGGGTCGGCCGGCTGCAGCCGCGTCTGGCGCGGCCCGCGCCGACCGAGGCCGAGCGGTCCCGGTTTCGCGATGCGGCCGACGGGTGGCGCGCCTGGTACAAGACGGCCCGGTGGCAGAAGCTGCGCTGGTCGGTGCTGGTGCGCGACCTGTTCACCTGCGCCATGTGCGGCCGGGTGGAGGGCGACACCTCGAAGCTGGTCTGCGACCACGTCGAGCCGCACCGCGGCGACGAGGCCCGCTTCTGGGCCGGCCCGTTCCAGACCCTGTGCAAGCCCTGCCACGACGGAACGAAACAGCGGATCGAGCGGCGGCGGGGCGGGCGCAACGCGACGGCCTATCCCGGCTGGCTCCGGCGTTCGGCGATCCCGCTGACCATCGTGGCCGGGCCACCAGCTGCCGGCAAGAGCCGGTACATCGCCGAGCGCCGCCGGCCGAACGACGTGGTCATTGACCTCGACGTGATCGCCGCAGGGCTGGTCGGTGGAGAAGTGCGGCATGACTGGGACCGCGAGGCGCATCTGCAGGATGCGCTGTGGAGACGCAACGCCATGCTGGCGGACCTGTCTCGACGGACGGGCGGCGCGGCATGGCTCGCCCTGCTCGAGCCATCGGCCGACCGGCGCGCCTGGTGGCAGGAGCGCCTGGGAGCAGCCGAGGTGGTGGTGATCGAGGCGTCCGTCGAAACCTGCCTGCGCCACGCCGCGCGTGACGCGGACCGGCGCTCCGAGGCGGTGGAGGCGGCGGCCTCCGCGTGGTGGCGGGCCTACGGGCGGAGGCCATGCGAGACGGTCGTCGCGCCGGCCATGGGGGAGGGGGGGGGCGGATCTCTAGGGCCGTCCTGGCGCTAGACCCGAGGCTGCCCACACGCAGAGAATTTTTTCGCCGGAGGCGTGAATGACCGAGGTCCGGGACCTGTTCGGGGACGTCGTGACGCTCCCGAACGGGCGACGCGGGCGGCCGGCGCATGTCGCCTGCCAGAAAAACCGCAATAAAGTCATCATGTTGCTGGCGCTAGGCTGGTCCAACCAGCGGATCGCCGACGCGCTGCACGTCTCGCTGCCGACGCTGAAAAAGTATTATTTTTCAGAGCTCAAGGCCCGGAGCGTCCAGCGCGACCGCCTCGACGCCTGGCGTTTCGAGGTGGTGATCAAGAAGGCGACCTCGGGGGACATGTCGGCGATGAAGGAGCTCGACCGGATGATCGTCCGAAACGACCGAGTCCTCGCCGCCGCGCGGATCGCCGACGAGCCCGCGGACGAGAAGGTCGGCAAGAAGGAGGAGGCGCGTCGCGCCGCGGCCGATCTCGTGCGCGACGGCGGCGCCTGGGGCGATGATCTGGCACCCGGCAAATGGAACTGACGCTCGAGGAGGCCCGGGCCCGCGGGGCCTGGTGCACGGCAGTTCCCGACTGGGAGGAGCGGATCCTCGAGGGGCGCAGCCTGGTGCCGGCGCTGCCGCTCTTCGACGCCGTGGCGGAGCGGGCGCTCCGCGTCTTCAAGCGGCTGAAGGTCCCCGACCTGATCGGGAACCCGACCTATGGCGAGGTCTGCGAGGACTGGGTCTTCGACCTCGTGCGGGCGATCTTCGGGAGCTACGATCCGGAGACGAAACGCCGGATGATCCGGGAGTTCTTCCTCCTGGTGCCGAAGAAGAACGGGAAGTCGGCGATCGCGGCGGCGATCATCGTCACGGCCGCGATCCTCAACGAGCGGCCCTCGGCCGAGCTGATCCTGATCGCGCCGACTCAGAACATCGCCGACATCGCCTTCAAGCAGGCGCGCGGCATCATCTCGCTGGACCCGGATCTGGCGGTCCTGTTCCACGTCCAGCTGCACCTGAAGAAGATCACCCACCGGGACACGGAGGCGGAGATCAAGATCCTGTCGGCGGACGGCGACGTGGTGACCGGGTCGAAGGCGACCTACGTGCTGGTCGACGAGACGCACGTGCTCGGCGCGAAGACCAAGGCCGCCGAGATCTTCCTCGAGCTCCGCGGCGGCCTCGCCTCGCGGCCTGACGGGTTCTTCCTGCAGATCACGACGCAGTCGAAGACGCCGCCGGCGGGCCAGTTCAAGCGGGAGCTCGGGCGGGCCAGGGCGGCGCGGGACGGCGCCACGGACGCCCCGGTGCTGGCCGTGCTCTACGAACTGCCGACGAAGATGGCGGCCGAGGGGGCCTGGCGGGACCCGGCGACGTGGAAGCTGGTGAACCCGAACCTCGAGCGCTCGGTCTCGCTCGACTACCTGCGCGACGAATTCGAGGCGGCGCAGCTCGACGGTCCGGACGCGCTGGCGCTGTTCGCCTCGCAGCATCTGAACGTCGAGGTGGGAATCGGCCTGCACGCCGACCGCTGGATCGGCGCCGACCTCTGGATGATGCGGAAAGACCCGAAGCTCGCGGAGTTGGAGGAGCTGATGACCGCCTCCGAGGTCTGCACGGTCGGCATCGACGGCGGCGGCCTGGACGATCTGATGGGCCTGGCCGTGTTCGGCCGCTGTCCCACCACCCGGGCGTGGCTCGGATGGTTCCACGCCTGGGCCCACCCGATCGTCTTCGACCGGCGGAAGGATATCGGGCCGCGCCTTCGGGACTTCGAGACGAAGAAGACGCTGACCGTCTGCGGCGATCCGGTCCAGGACATCGCCGAGATCGTCGGGATCTGCGTGCGCCTCCGCGAGGCGGGCCTGCTGCCCGAAGAGGACGGAATCGGGATCGACCCGAACGGCGTTGGCGCGCTCGTCGATGCGCTCGCCGATGAGGGCATCGAGGACCCGCTCGTGAAGGCGGTCATGCAGGGCTGGCGGCTGACCGGCGCCGTTTGGACGCTGGAGCGCAAGCTGAACGACGGGACCTTCCGGCACGACGGGTCCGACATGATGGCGTGGTGCGTAGGCAACGCGAAGGCCGAGCAGAGGGGGAACGCGCGGGTGATCAACAAGCAGGCCTCCGGCTCGGCCAAGATCGACCCGCTGGTCGCCGGCTTCAACGCCGCCACCCTGATGGCGCGGAGCCCTGAGCCGTCCGGCGGGCGGAGCTTCTGGGAGGTCGCGGCGTGACCTGGCTCGGGCGCCTCTTCGGCCGTTCGAGGCCCGAGGCGAAGTTCGGCTCCGAAGATCTCTGGCGAGAGCTGTTCGGCGGACGGGAGTCGCGCGCCGGGGTCACGGTCAACACCGCCCGGGCCCTGGAGGTCGCCACGGTGCTCGCCTGCGTGCGGGTGCTCGCCAACGGCGTGGCGCAGGTGCCGGTCAAGGTCTACCGCGAGGAGGCCAGCGGCGGTCGGTCGGTCGCCCGGGAGCACCCGCTGCATCGGCTCCTTCATCGGGAGCCGGCGCCGGGGCGGACGTCCTTCGCGTTCCGCGAGACGCTGATGTTCCACCTGGTGATGGGCGGGAACGCCTTCGTCTGGAAAGGGCAGGTGGGGCGGGACCGAGAGCTGCGCCGGCTCGTGCTGCTGGAGCCGTCGCGGGTCACGGTCAAGAACGACGGCGAGCGCCTGAGCTACCGCGTCCGCGGCGACGACGGCCGCATCGAGGTCTTCGACGAGGACCAGATCTGGCACCTGCGCGGCCCGTCGTGGAACGGCTGGATGGGTCTCGACGCCGTGAGGCTGGCCCGGGATGCGATCGGCCTGGGGATCGCACTGGAGGAGACGCAGGCCGATTTCCAGAAGGGCGGGGCGCAGACGAGCGGCGTCCTGTCGATCGCCAACACCCTGAGCCCCGAGCGGTTCGAGTTCCTGGCCGCCTGGCTCGACAAGCATGCGCCGGGCGGCCCGCGCGCCGGCAAGCCCCTCGTCGTCGATCAGGGAACCACCTACACGCCGCGGTCGATGACCGGCCGCGACGCCCAGATGATCGAGAGCCGGAAGCACCAGATCGAGGAGATCTGCAGGGCGCTCGGCGTCCTGCCGATCATGATCGGCTACGCCGACAAGACCGCGACCTATGCGAGCGCCGAGCAGATGTTCCTGGCGCACGTGGTGCACACCCTCTCGCCCTGGTTCGAGAGGATCGAGCAGAGCGCCGACGTCAGCCTCCTGACGGCCGAGGAGCGGGCCGCCGGCCTCTACGTGAAGTTCAACCCGAACGCCCTGATGCGGGGCGCCGCGGCCGACCGCGCCGAGTTCTACACCAAGGCGCTCGGCGCCGGCGGGCACGGGACCGCCTGGATGACGCCGAACGAAGTCCGCGCCCTCGAGGAGCTGGACCCGATCGACGGCGGCGAGAAGCTGCCCTCGCCCGAGCCTGCGCCCCCGACCGCCTAGGAGACCCACATGGACCGGATCGAGATCAAGCTCGCGGCGGACGACGTCGACGAGAAGACGGGGACGTTCGCCGGCTACGGCGCGGTCTTCGGCAACCAGGACTCCTACGGCGACGTCATCGAGCGCGGCGCCTTCACGAAGTCGCTCGCCGAATGGGAGAAGCTCGGCAAGCTGCCCCCGATGCTCCTGCAGCACGGCGGGTTCCTGGGCCCGGTGGACGACCTCCTGCCGATCGGCGTGTGGACGCAGATGGAGGAGACGGCGAAGGGCCTGAAGGTCGAGGGCCGCCTCTTCGCGCTCGGGACCGAGCGCGGCACCTACATCCACGAGGGGCTGAAGAGCGGCGCCCTCGACGGTCTGAGCATCGGCTACCGCGCCCGGCGCTTCACGCTCGGCACGAAGACCGGCGAGCCGCGCCGGCGTCTGCACGAGGTGGAGCTGATCGAGCTGTCGGTCGTCACCTTCCCGGCCAACGACCGCGCCCGCGTGACCGGCGCGAAGGCCGACAGCATCCGCACCATCCGCGAATTCGAGGACTTCCTGCGGGATGCAGGGTTCTCGCGTGCCGCCGCGAAGAGCATCGCCTCTCGCGGCTTCCAAGGCTCGGACCCTCGGGACGAGGACGACGCCGATCTGGTCGCGGCCCTGCGCCGCAACATCGCAACGCTGTCCTGAGGAGGGTTCCATGCCGCTGGACAACATCGAACTGAAGGCCCTGATCGAAGAGCAGGGCAAGGCCTTCGAGGCCTTCAAGGAAACGCACGCCGAGCTGAAGAAGGCCGACGGGCTGACCGAGGAGAAGCTCGCGCGCATCGAGAAGACGCTCGACGACGCAGTCGAGGCCAAGGACCGGCTCGAGAAGAAGCTCGAGGCCGAGGCCAAGGAGCGCGAGGAGCTCGAGCTGCGCATGTCGCGCCGCGGGAAGGAGGGCGCGGACGACGCGGCCGCCGAGGTGAAGGCGTTCAACCTGACGGCCGGCGCCGAGGCCGCCGACCGCAAGCAGCGCTTCGAGCCGCTCGACGAGGACGGCTACGCCGCCTACAAGGCCGCGTTCGGCGACATGCTGCGCAAGAACGACCGGCTGCTGACGGCCGACCAGGTGAAGGCGATGTCGGTCGGGTCGGACCCGGACGGCGGCTACCTGGTCACGCCCGACGTGAACGGCCGGATCGTGAAGAAGGTCTTCGAGACCTCCCCCATCCGCCAGATCGCCGACGTCATCACGATCTCGACCGACTCGATCGAGGGCGGCGAGGACCTCGACGAGGCGGACGCCGGCTGGGTGGGCGAGACCGACGCCCGTCCGGAGACCGGCACGCCGCAGCTCGGGCGCTGGAAGATCGACGTGCACGAGCTCTATGCACAGCCGAAGGCGACGCAGAAGCTGCTCGACGACGCCGCGGTCGATGTCGAGGGCTGGCTCGGCGACAAGGTCGGCGAGAAGATCTCGCGGATGGAGAACGCGGCCTTCGTGGTCGGGAACGGCATCGCCAAGCCGAAGGGCCTCGCGGCCTACGCGACCGAGGCGGACGCCGGCTCGGGCGTGGACTGGGGCAAGGTCGGGCATGTGATCTCGGGCGGCGCCGGCGCCTTCGCGATCTCGAACCCGGCCGACAAGCTCTTCGACCTGGTCGGGCTGCTGAAGGAGGCGTACCTGCCGAACGCGCGGTTCCTGACCCGTCGGGCGGTGGTCACCCTGATCCGGAAGTTCAAGGACTCGACCGGCCAGTACCTGTGGCAGCCGTCGCTGGTGCTGGGCGAGCCGGAGCGCGTCGCGGGCTATCCGGTGACCCGGGCCGAAGACATGCCGGCGCTGGCGGACGGCTCCCTGTCGCTCATGTTCGGCGACTTCCGGCAGGCGTACCTGGTCGTCGATCGCACCGGCATCCGGGTCCTGCGCGACCCCTACACGGCCAAGCCCTACGTCCTGTTCTACTCGACCAAGCGGGTGGGCGGCGGCGTGGTGAACTTCGAGGCCTACAAGGCGATGAAGTTCGCCACCTCCTGACGGAGGGGCCTTCCCCGCGAAGGCCGAGGCGCAGGGCGGGTGCGGCGCTGGCGCGCCGCGCCCTTCCTCTCCCGACATCACGAGACAGGAGGCCCCGATGCACGGGCTGATCGACAACCACGAGATCCGCGTGGTGAACGCCGCGGTCGCGGCCGGATCGACCATCGACGACAACTCCAGCCGCATCGACATGAGCGACTACGAGTCCGTCACCTTCATCGTGCCGATCTCCGACAGCGTCGCGACCGGCGTCGCGACCCTGAAGGTCGAGGGCAACAGCGCCGACAGCGACAGCGGCATGGCCGCGGTCGACGGCGCCGAGGCCGCGGCGACCTGCGCCGTGAACGACGACCTCAACGGCCAGGCCCTCGCGGTCGAGGTCCGGCTGCCGGCCTCGCGCTACCTGCAGGCCGTGGTCACCTCGGCGACCGCGAACATCGCCTTCGGCGAGACGATCGCGGTGCTGAAGCCGCGTCGGCGCCCGGCGACGCAGGGCGCCACCGTGGCCGCCACCGCCTACGTCTCGGGCTGAGGGGCGACCGAGCGATGATCCACGCGCAGGTTCCGGTCCGCACGCTCGCCCCGTCCGGCGACGTCGTTCCGCTGGAAGCCGTGAAGAGCCATCTGCGCGTGGATCACGATGCAGACGACGAGCTGATCGCCGGGCTGATCACGTCCGCGGTCAGCCACCTCGACGGCTGGTCGGGGATCCTGGGGCGGTGCCTGCTGACGCAGAGGTGGCGCGTCGCCCTGAGCGGGTTTCCGAGCGACGGGCGCATCCTGCTGCCGCTCCGGCCCGTGACGGCCGCCTCCATCAGCTACACGACCGCGGCCGGAGACTCGGCCAACCTCGACGCCTCGGCGTTCAATCTCGTCCAGGCCTCGGATGGCGCAGCGATCGAGCGGGCCGCGCTCACCGCCTGGCCGACGACGGCGGACAGGCCCGATGCCGTCCGGGTCGAGATCACCTGCGGCTACGGCGCCGGCGGCGACGTTCCCCCGGCCATCCGCCAGGCGATCCTGCTGATGGCCGGTCATTTTTTTCGTCGGCGCCGTGTGCGAGGACGAGGCGCAGCAGCTCGCCGCCTTCGTGGGCTTCGTGCGGGCCAACCCGGCGGCGCTGCGGGCCCTCCAGCGGCGGGACTGGGCCGCCTTCGCCCACGCCTACAATGGGCCGAATTATCGCCTGAACCGCTATGACGAGAAGATGGCCGACGCCTGGGCGCGGTTCGCTGGCTCGATCTCGGCGCCGGAGATCGACAACGGGATCATCGGCAAGATCGACACGCCCCGCGAAGGTCAGATCGCCCTCAACGAGCTGGGCTTCGACTGCGGCCCGGCCGACGGGAAGGTTGGGCCCCTGACGCTCGCCGCGCTGCAGGCCTTCGCCCAGGCCGTCGGCGACCCCCGCATCAAGACCCGCATGCAGGCCCGGACCTACGTCGCCCTCTCCGCCGCGCTGCAGGCGCAGAGGGGCTTTCCCGCGGCCGTGGAAGCCTGAAAGGAGCACCGCCGATGTCCGCGTTCGGAGCGAAGCTGCGCCGGTTGGAGGGAGGCCGCGTCGCATTCTGGTGTCCTGGTTGCGGCGAGGCGCACCAGGTCACCGTCGGCGCGGGCCTCGCGCGTCCGCGCTGGGACTTCAACGGAGACGGAGACCGGCCGACCTTCTCGCCGTCGATCCTGGTGCGCGGGACCCGGGACGATCTGACCGACGGAGAGTGGGACGCCCTGCTGAAGCGGACTGACGGCGAGCGCGAGGCGATGCTCGCCGACCGCCGCACGTCCTTCGTCTGCCATTCGTACGTGCGGGAGGGGCGGATCCAGTTCCTCGGGGACTGCACGCACGCGCTCGCCGGTCAGACCGTCGAGCTCCCTGATTTCCCCGCCTGACAGGAGCATCAGAATGAAGATCATCGTCATCACCGGCGCGGGCATGGCCCGCGCCGTGCTCGCCATGCTCGGCCGCACCTTCGCGGTCGCCGTCGCGCTGTGCCTGGTCGCCTTCCCGCTGCTGGCGGCGGACGGCGGCGGCGTCGACCTTTCGCCGCTGGTGGGCGAAGTGGTCGCCGCCCTCGGCGCCGTGCTGGTCACCCTCGTCGGCTGGGCCCTTCGCCGCTGGATCGGCGTCGTGCTCTCGGCCGAGGCGCGGGCGACGCTGGACGGGGCGGCCGACCGCGCCGCCGCGCTGATCGTCCAGCGCTACGCGGGGCGCCTGACCCTCGACACGGGCAGCCCGGCGATCAACGACGGCGTGCGCTACCTGCGGGACACGGTGCCGGACGCGGTGAGGCGGCTGGGGGCCACGCCCGATGCGCTCGAGGCAAGGGTCAAGGCGGAGTTGGCGAAGCGGCTTCCGGCGCGCTGAGCGCGCTCTTGGTGCCGGACGTGCAGAGGCCCGCGCCGGGGAGGCGCGGGCCTTTCGTCGTTGCGACCCATACGGGCTACTCTGCTAGGCGCAGATGTTCGGAGCGGCCGCCGACGGTCCTGATTGCAGCCCGGGCGGCGCGATCGAACGGGACGAACAGAAAGATCGCCATGACGGGTGCGAGAACCGCTGCAATCGACAGCGCAGCGGGGCTGGTCGCAACGATGCAAAGCGCCGACCTCCGGATTTTCCGCTCCACTTCTCTCTTCAGTTCGGCGGGCGCACCGGCTCCTGGCCTCGCTGTCGCTGGGCGGCAAAGCGCGCGGAGCACGAGGTCCCTCACGGCGAAGGACGGCACGAGGATGACGATCGCCGATGCGGCGCGAGGTCCGAAGAGCAGCCCCGGGATGACGGAAAGGGCGTCGCGATCAGCCTTCGGCATCCGAGGATCGGCCGCCAGGCGCTCGATGTCTTCGATCAACCTAAGCTTCAGGTTCTGGTTCATATTGAGAAGCCGGCGCGACACGAACCAGTCCCCCGCGACGATCCCAGCAGCGAGCCCGATCGACTGCCATTCGGTCATCGTCGCCCTCCCTTTCGATTGCAACGTGCCTTGGCCGGCCTCTCAGTTTGAGTCACCGACATAGCGTTCATGGGACGTTGTTTCACTTGGCGCTGCAAAGGGGCTCAACGGTCACTGGCAATCGGACGTGCGGAGGCTCGCGTTGGGCTGGCGCGGCCTCGGCAATGCGGACAGTGGCCAACGGTTGGGGCTAGAGCGTGTCGAACTCCTCGAGCATTTGAAAGAACAGGCCGGCTGTCGCAGCGCGCCCCGCGATTTCGATGGACAGGCCGTCGGACGAGAACAGCGCCGTTGGCGAGCCACCTCCTGCGGTTTCGGTCTGGAAGAAGGCGCGCCACCAATCAGCGTCCTCATCGCGTTGGGCGTCGCGGTAGGCGGTCCGCAGGTCGTCCAGATGCCGGGCATCGATGTCGATCTCGTCTTTGCGCGACAAGTCCTCGACGATGACGCGCATTCTGCCTTTGCTGTTCTCGGGATCGTAGAACACCAGCACCTCGTCGGCGCCCGCTCCTGTGACAACTCGATCCCTGCCGGCGAAGAGCTGGAATGTGTCGTTCCCGGCGCCGCCGTTCAGATAGTCCGGGGAGGCACCGGGATAGATGTCGTCTGCGTAGAAATCGACGTCGTCCCAAAGCGTGTCGTCGCCAGCCCCGCCAAAAAGCGAATCCGCGCCGCCGCCGCCATAGAGAGCGTCGTCGCCGTCGTCCCCGGACAGGCGGTCGGCGCCGTCTCCGCCCTGGACGAAATCGTTGCCCGAGCCGCCACGGAGGACGTCGTTTCCCGCCTCCCCGAAGAGCTGGTCGCTGCCGTCGCCGCCGAAGAGCTTGTCCCTCCCAGCCTCGCCGTGCAGCTCGTCCCCGCCCGCCTGGCCGGAGAGATGGTCATTGGATGCGCCGCCGTAGAGATCGTCGCCGCCGGCGCCGCCTGCAAGACGATCGCGGCTCGCCCCGCCATAGAGGAAGTCGTCCCCCGCGTCGCCGAAGAGCTTGTCGCGGCCAGCCTCGCCGAACAACTGATCGTCGCCGCCCTCGCCGCGAACAACGTCGTTGCCTTTGTCGAGCCGCAGCGTCTCGGTCCGCCCCGATAGCGACAGGTCGTCGTCTCCCGCCAGGCTCCAGGGCAGCTTCGTGCCGTTGAGCGCGGGGAAGGTTGGGCCATAGGCGTCGCCCTGACCTTCATACACACGTCCCGCCGAGTGGTAGGTCAGGCCGGTCGACGTCAGCAGGATCCACAACGACGCCTCGTCCGAGGGGTCGTTGTCGGAGAAGTTCGCGCGATCAACTTTCCTGATCGCCTGATCGACCTTGGCGAGCGGGAGCGACATGCGGTCGAAAACCGCGACCCGCTCATTGACGTCGGTGGCGTCGACGACGATCCGCTTGATCGTCCCCCCGCGCCCATCAGGGGAGAATCCTTTGCCGATCACCGAGAACTTCAGATCAATCTCCGGGTAGTCGATGACGATCTTTCGGTTCGAGAGAGACGTCGTTCGCCCATCTAGCAGGCCATCGTGCAACGCGACCATCGCGTCGAACAGACCAACCTTGTTTCTCGCGGAATTCAGGATGCGCACGCGCATTGTTTCCCCTCCGAATACTGTATTCGATTCGATGCTTCAGGCAATTGCAGGCAGTGTTGAGGGGCATTCCCTTTGCGTCAACGGGAGGAATTCGTTGTCGTGACTTAAACCTTAGGGCGAGCGCTTCACGCGGGGTGGCGAGTTCAGCGATTTGGGTTGTAGCGCAGGTGCTCGACGCCCGAGAGGCTGATCGAGTGGGCGTGATCCGAGATCATCACGCCGGGCAGTTTTCGCGAGGCTAGGGACTTTCCCCTGGAGGGGTGCTATTCATGTTTGCGGCGGACCCCATTGCGCTGCTTCGCGGAGATCGCGTCCTGTCGGCCACCTCGTGGCCCCCAATATGCCTTGAAATCAGTGTGTTAAAATGCTGTTGCAGAAATGATTCAGAATGTGGCAGGAACTGGACCCTGCTTCGCGTTCTCCGCCGCGTTCATCTCGAGTGCGGCGCGGTGCAACTGACTATGCTGGATCGGCAACCGGAAATGAGACCGTCTGACGCCATACTGAATGTCCTCGCCAACTATGCGGAGTTCCGCGGGCGAGCGTCGCTTCCAGAGTTCTGGTGGTGGTGCTTGTTCCTGATGTTGGCGCTGCTGATGCTCTTGGTCGTGGACGGAGTGGTCAGCGCCAGAATCCTAGGGTATCCGACTTTCTCCAGCGATTCCGGCCGCCCGCTGAGTGTGTTGGGCGGCATCGCGTTGGCCCCGCCGACGCTCGCGGTCGCAGCACGTCGCCTGCACGACGTTGGGCGGTCGGGCTGGTGGCTACTCGTCGGTTTTGTCCCTATTCTGGGCAATCTCTACTTGGCTTGGGTTCTGTCGAGACCGACTTCGAAGCGCGACAATCGCTACGGATCTTCCGTGTACGGATTGCCCCGAACCTAAGTCGCGCCCTCGCCTGAGTGTCACGACGCCTCTGGCTCGATCGCCTGATCTGCCGAAACGACAATCGAGGGCGGCGGATATACTCGCTCCGCCGCCCTCGCTGATCGCGCGGATGGGGTCAGTCCGCGCCCACCCCTACAGTAGAGGCGGCCGCCGCAAGACCGCGCTGTAGAGTCGCGATCTACAGCGAGGCGTCGCGCCCGAGCGGCGGGAGCAGTCTTGGTGTCGATCTGGGCTGCTCACTGGGAGCCGCCTCGTCGCCTTGCAACGACACCCAGCCCAGCAAGTGCGGCTGCTAGGCCGAAGATCGCGGGAGGGAGCGGCACGGGGGCGCCTACAGCGGCTTCATCCACGATCAGGTAGCGCGCCACCGGCCCCGTTACATTGGTTAGGACCGTCGGGTTGTAGGTTATCCTCTTGACCCCGCCGCGCCCGGAGCCGTCGAAGTAGAACGAGCCATCAAGCCCATTGTTCACGCCGATGTCGACGAACAGGGCGTCCACAGCCAGAATGGCGCCGGCAAGACCCGATGCTGAGGATGCATCCCCAAACAGCACGTCGAACGTCATCCCCGAGAGGACCGTCAGGGCGTTGTCGAACTGGATCTCGGCGGAGGAAACCGCAGCATCGAACTCAAAAGTCACGGGTGCACTGCAGTCGACTACCGTCAGCACGGGTGTATTCGACCCTGCGCACACACCGTCGGCGCCCAGGACATTGTCGAGAATATCTGCGTGCTTCAGCTTATTCTCGTATGGGATCAGATCGAGAAGCACATCACCGCCGCTGGTAGAGAGAGTGGCATTGGTGGCCCCCACAGAGAATGAAGTCGACTGCGTGCCGCCGCCGCCGATGATCGGAAAGGGGTCGGCGAACGACAGCATCGCCAGGTCCACCTGCGTCGCGGACGCCGGAAGGGCCAGGCTCGTCGCCAGGATGGCGCCCATTAGGGTCGTGCGACACCAGCGGGGGGATTCGGGATACAGTGCTTCATTCATAGAATTCACCCTATGATTGATGGCGTCGTTGCGTCAGCGCTCCCTGAGGATGAACCGAGTCTTCAGGAAAATGACAGTCTTGACATAGAGCTTTTTTCCTATGTGATTCTATTTTCGCGGATGCGCAGGCTTTCTGCCTCCCGTAGGGCGCGAATGGCTGATACCGCTGGCGCCGAGATTTTAGGCGCCTGACGTGGCCGGCAGCGTAGCAGTCGATGGTCGTGGAGTGCTCAGGGCGCCGGGCGCGCAGAGGTTCTCGTCTCGGGCTTCCGACCCCGCGTTATCCGGCTGGCTGGTCTGGGAACGCTTCCGCTACGGGCTGAGCGTTCGTTTCAACCTGCCTCGCAAGCCGTTGATATTTCATAGGCCAGAACCGGCGCTCGAATTGAAAACGCCTTGGAAAAGATGCGGCTTTCGCCAACCTACGAATCTGGGGGTCGGGGGTTCGAATCCTCCCCGGTGCGCCAACAAATCCAATAGCTTAGAACGATCCGCATCGGCCATTCCGAGAGCCGCCTCTGGGACTGTTCCGAAAGGCCGTTCCCGTCATGTCCCGCGGCGCGCCTCGCCGGGCGCCGATGGGCCGGGCGGCGACTCGTCCTCCTCCGCCATCGTCGCCCGCAGCGCACGGTTGCGTCAGGCCTGCGTCACGGCCTGGTAGACGTGCAGCCACCAGCGCACCGTCCCCTCGTCCCGCGGCGCGGGCTCGGCTCCCCGGCCCAGGCGCCCAGAATCCAGCGTCGCGTTGAGCTTTGCGGCGCGCGCGATGGCCGGCCCGTAGAACGCCCCCAGCGCCTCGGACGGGATCGGGAACCCGGCATACGATAGTCCCCCGGCGCCTCCCGGAAATACCCCATCCCGCCGCTGCGCGGCGGCTTCGTGCGCATGTAGCGCGGCCAGTCCGCGGGCCGGGTCATATGAGGTCGACGCCTTCGAGCGGCGTCGCTTCGTGCAGGCGGTCGATCGCCGCCTGAAGGTCCGACTGGCTTGTCTTCAGCCCAAGCATCTCGACCAGGACCGGGTCCGACCCGCTGTCGACCTGCAGATGGTGGGCGATGACCGGGCGCTGCTGGCCCGTCCTGTGCAGGCGTCTCGTCACCTGGACGCGCACCTGCGGCGAGCAGTCGAGTTCTCCGACGACGACATGGGCGGCGCGGGCCTGCAGGCCGGCCAGCCCAGCGCTGGAGCGGAGCGACATCAGCATCACGTCGCTCTCGCCAGCGAGGAAGGTCGAGACCGAGCGCACCTTCGCCACCGCGGTCTCGCGGCCGGTGGACAAGACGGCGAGCGAACGCATCCAGACATCGTAGACCCCGCGGCGCCAGCCGGCGATGACGACGGGCTCGGCTGTCTCGACCAGCATGCGGACGTAGGCCGCCGCCCAGCGGGCCCTGCGGATGCCCGTCTACTGGCGCATCAGGAGGTTCCCGCGCCGCCTGGCCGAGGGCCACTGGATCGCCGCTCAGCACCATGACGGCGATCGAAGACTTCGACCGCGACATCACTCTCGCTAAGCCCCTCGTGTGGACGATCGCGAGCCTCCGCGCCGATCAGCGCGCCGCGGAGATCGAGGCGGCCGGCGACAGCCTCAAGCTCTCGCAGGTCTACGCGACCGTCACCCGCCTCGAGCGGCGGATCGAGCGCGACGTGCGTGAGGGCAGGGGGCGTCCCGCGGCGCCCGAGGAATACCAGCGCGCCGCTGATTTCCTCCGAACGGCCCGCCACCTGTTCTCGAAGTTCGTTCAAGGGCTTGGGAATGAGTTTCTCTGCCTGGCCCGCCACCAGTTTCCCGCTCCAGCGCAGGACGGCCCCGGACGATAGGCGGCGGCTGAACGCATTATCCCTTCCGGCTTCCGCGGCGCCGCTCGCCGCATCACCGACGTCCGCCCCCAACATCGAGGCCGCCGCGGAGCGGGGCCGCGAGGTCGCCGCCGCGAAGGCGGCGGCCGAGATGGAATCACGCGGCGACGCCATGCTGCCCGACGGCCGCCCCGAGATCCTGTTCCAGCGGCAGGTCTTCTCGCAGCGGATGGCGCGTCGGTACGATGCCGCGCACCCGGACGTGTCCAACCCTGGCGCTGATCGCCTCCGTTGCGGGCGGTCTTCGGCATCGACCTCAACCTGACGCTCGAGACTCAGGCCGGCGTGGTCGGCGGGGTCATGGGCGCGGTGAACATCACCCTCCGCTTGGTCGCCCACAGGTCGGTGGCCGCCCGCAAGGCCTGAGCGGAGCCGGCCCTGATATGAAGGTCCGCGCCAGGAGGCGCGGGCCGCTCGGCATCCCGGAGAGCGCAAGCGAGCCAGTCCCGATCCGCAGGCGACCTTGCCTTGCCCTTCGGGTCGCGGCGGTGGCGGCGTGCTGCGCTTCCGCCTACCGTTCCGACATCAAAGAACGCTTGAGGTTATTAATGTCCGATTCGCTCAATACGTATGCAATTCTCGATGATGCTGCAGCGGCCTCCATCGCTGCTGACGTCAAAGCCGTCCAGACCGGCGGGCACACCAGCCCCGGCGATCTCGGCGGAGGTCTCTACAACCGGGTCTCTGAAGAACCCTCTCTGCCAGGCAAATTCCGCTCCCAGGACCGCTACCTTCCGGACGGAACCACGGACGCTGCAGATGGCGGCTGGTGGCAACTTGCCGAACGCTCGATCACCCTCCAGATGTTCGGAGCGGAACCGGGTGCTTATGCGGATGCGGCGCTCGTGATGGCAATGACTTACGCCGAGAGCCAAGGCGCGGAGATCGTCGTTTGCGGTGCATTCAAGCTGGCAAATCTGAACACGTTTGAACATAGCTTCGTCTTGCGAGGCATCACTGGACGTCAGACAAACGCGAGCGGTCCCGTCCACAACGACGGGTTCTACTGCGACCCGGGAGCGGGAATTCATGCGCGTCATACACCGCTCGACCCGGAACAGAACCCCGAGACCATCGGCTGGGGAAGCGTGCTCTCCCTGTTCTTTCAGGACAGCGGAACGGGCTCTGGAGTGGATCCGGTGGCCTTGCTTGAACTCAGCAAAGGGACCAGTTGGACCTTCTCGAATGTCATCATCCGGGGAGCGAACAAGCGCGCATTCGGCTTTCGCGCGGGTATCGATGGAGGCGTGTGGAACTCGACCTTTCATCATATCGACGCCCGCGACTGCGGGATCGGCGGATGGATCGGCGGACCCTCCGACTCGAGCGACAACAACATCGTCGACTGCACGTTTCACTGGTGCTCCGAAAAAGGGCTCGTGATCCAGAATCCAGTTGGCGGCTCGATCACCAACAGCTCCATCGAATGGAATATGGGGCCTGTCGGTCTGCATGTTCTTTCTCAGAAAGACCCCGCAGATGAGGCGCACAGCTATCGAGCCCAAGCGTTTCGCATTGCGTCCAACTATATCTATAAGAATTCAACTGGCGACCCGGACGCTGCGGGATCATGTGGCATTCTGATCGGGACGCCTCCCTCCGAGAACGAGGGGCGCACAGATCCCTGGAACATCATAGTGGAGGGAAACTACCTCGCGAACCCGGAGGCGCGTTTCGCTGTCATATCCTACGCGCTGCGCTATAGCGTCATCGCCAATAACACGCCTGTTTCGGCAGAATCGACGACGGTCGCAGATTTTGATTTGATTGATGACGGCACAACGACGCTCGCCAACAACCGCAGTCAGGATCGGAACCAAACGAATGCCGCGGTGGATACCGCGGGTTGGCGTCAGCCCGTCTTCCGGCTCGCGGGATTGAACGGCGATGGCTCGATCAAGCCTGGGCGCTCCGATCTCGACTTGGAAGCGGGCGGATCGTTGGTCTTCGCCGGAGGCGCGGGGCTCACGACCACCCGTCTTACTTTGGGTGAAGATGAGCCACGCTCCCGCAAGCATGCAGCCCTGGAGACGCTGCAGCTCGACGGCGCTGGCAATGTCTGGACTACCGTCTTCGAGCCTGCGACCAACTTCCCTGCTGGCGCGCATGGTCTCGCCAAGCTGCTGATCGCGATCGAGCAGACGAACAATTACAGGCAGGCCTCCTTCGAGATCGCCTACAGTTCCCCACTGCTCGACCACACGGGGGCGGAGAACGTATCCGCGGCCTTCCAGATCGTGTTCCAGAACCCGGATCCGGCTCCCGACGCGACTCAATGGCGAATCGACGCCGGGGCGCTTCAAGTGAAGCGGAATCTCAATTGGCGAGCGACGATCGTGGCGACGATCGCAATCTTCCCCTATAGCGCTTGACGAGCGAAAGCTGGCGGTCGCGAGCAGAAGGAGTTCGCGACCGTTCGTCGGCCGCGCGGTCGACTGGCCCTTCGTGTCCGACACCTCGAGCCCGCCGAACCGCGCCTTCCACGCGAAGAACGTCGCCGACGACATCCAGTGCTTCCGGCAAAGGTCGGCCACTGCCGACCCGGCTTCCTGCTCCTCCAGCACGCCGACGATCTGCGCTTCGCTGAACCTGCTTCGCTTCATGTCCGGTCCCTTCTCCCGGGACGGATTCCGGCTCCGTTCGGAGGAGAGCGCGGGGGTCACATCAGACCTTTCGGGGGCGCCGATGCGTCCTGCGTCTCGCCTGCCGTATCGTTCCGTGCGCGCAACTGCATGCAGATGTCGACGCTGGCCGGCGCCTGTCAGACGGGTCCGGCCTAGCGGTTCCTGGATTCTGCCGCCTGCTCGTCGCATAGGCCGCCAGAGTAGCCGTCAGGATTGATCTGGGTCGCTGTGCGAGTGCATCCGGGGATCACGCAGATCGGATGCGACCGCTGCGCGTCAAGGAGGATGCCGAAGCGTCGAGCAAGGGCTGCGACAGCTTCCGCGAGTCGGTCGATGAATGGCACGAGAGAGCTCCCTGTCGAAATCCGGAGCAGGGTGGCCTTCTCGACGCGATCCGTCGAGCCATATTGTTCATGTTCATGAAGGTTAAGGCCTGCGGCATCACGGCGCGCGCTGCGGCGAGGCGTGTCTCGCAGCACCGCGACCACCGCGGAACGCTTGGGCCTCGCCATCTTGCTCCGTCGCGCGTCGGGGTCGCGACGGCGGATGCAATGCCGTTCTCGGTCTCGATCGGGAACCATTCCTCGGGCGATCGCAGGGTCGGAGCCAACGCGATCTGTCCGGGCTCGGCCGCCCCCAGCAGCCGATCGATGCGAGCGTGCAGCGAACTCGTCGGGGTGGGACGGCGGGAAGGCCCGTGCGATCCGACGCGCCCTTGGCTGCGGTGATCGCGCTCCACCGCCAGCCGCATCGCGCAGTCGCAACGGACAATGGCTGCGGGCGACGTTTCTCGCTGCATCTTCTCGGCGAGGGGCGATGCGTGCGCACAGGTGACGCTTGCCGCCGACGCAGCCGTCGTGCCGGATCGTGTGGACGAGACTCGGATGCCAGGGAGCCCGGCGAGGCCGAACCTTGGAGATCGCGGAAGCCTCGGGCGTCAGCGGCGGTCGGGGCGGTAGAGGCTTGGGGGGGCGCCGGTCCAGCGGCGGAAGGCGCGGTGGAAGTTGGCGGCGGAGGAGAAGCCGAGCTCCTGAGAGATCGCCTCCAGGGTCCGGCCGCCGTCGCGCAGACGGCGGATCGCAAGATCCCGGCGCAGGCCGTCCTTGATCGCCTGGAACGAGGTCTCGTCCGCCGCCAGCCGGCGCATCAGGGTGCGGGGCGTCAGGCCAAGGGCGGCGGCGACCTCGGGCAGGCGGCCCTCGGGGCCCTCGGCGCGGTGCAGCAGCTCGCGGATGCGCAGCGGCAGGCTGTGCTCGCGCGAGCGGGTGAAGATCCAGTCGCGCGGCGCCCGCTCGAGGAACAGCGCCAGCTCGGCGGCGCTGCGCGCGACGGGCGCGCCCGGGCCCGCCGGGTCGAAGACGATCGCCGAGCGCGGGGCGTCGAAGCCGACCGCGGCGGGGAACAGCACCGGATAGTCGGCCGCGAAGGGCGGGCGGGGGAAGGCGAAGGCGACGCGCGCCACCGGCAGCTCGCGCCCCGCCAGCCACGACAGCAGGCCGTGGGCGAGCTTCAGCATCAGCATGTGCCCGAAACGCTGCGGCGCCGCCTCGCCGAGCGGCGCGAGCGTCAGGCGCAGGGCGGGGGCGGTCTCCACCTCCAGCCGCCAGTCGTCGAGCAGCAGGTTCCAGAAGGTCGAGAACCGGTGCAGGGCCGAGGGCAGGCTCGAGGCCTCGCGCACCGTGGTCAGCAGGTGCTGCAGGGCGCGGGGGCGGATCGGGCGGCTCCACAGGCCCATCATCTCGTCGCCCGTCTCCACCGCCGCGATCCGGTAGAGGCGCACGATCTCGTCGAGGGTCACGCGCCGCGGCCGCCCGCCCGGGGGCGCGCCGAGGCCGGAGCGGCGGAGGAAATCCGCCATCTGCGCCTCGGGCGCGATGGCGCGCAGGGCGACGAGCCAGTCCTCGACGAAGGCCGGCGAGACGGTGGGGATGTCGGGTGGGGCGGCGGGCGGCATGGGGCGGGCCTCGGGCGGGTTCGTCGCTTTATGACAGCATTCTGTCCGGAGGGGAGATTTTCCGGCTCCCGCGGCCGCGGTAGATGGCGGCATGCGACAGGCGGAGGGCCCCCCGGCCCCTCGCCGCCCCTCGCCGACCCTCGCCGCTCCGGATCACGCCCAAGGACCCGACCATGGCCCTCGACCCCGCCGACCTCGCCTATGCCAACCTCGCCATCCACGAGCACGGGGAGGGCGTCGCGGTCGTGACCCTCAACCGGCCGGAGAAGCGCAACGCGCTCGACGTCGCCACCATCGAGGAGCTGGTGGCGTTCTTCTCCTCCGCCCGCCGCATCGGGGTGCGGGCGGTGGTGCTGACCGGGGCGGGCGAGCATTTCTGCGCCGGGCTCGACCTGATCGAGCACTGGAAGGCCGACCGCAGCCCCGACGAGTTCATGCATGTCTGCCTGCGCTGGCACGAGGCGTTCAACAAGATGGAGTACGGCGGCGTGCCGGTGATCGCGGCGCTGAAGGGCGCGGTGGTCGGCGGCGGGCTGGAACTCGCCGCCGCGGCCCATATCCGGGTGATGGACCCCACCACCTATTTCGCGCTGCCCGAGGGGCAGCGGGGCATCTTCACCGGCGGCGGCGCGACGATCCGGGTCTCGGACCTGGTGGGCAAGGCGCGGATGATCGACATGATCCTGACCGGGCGCGTCTACCAGGGGCAGGCGGCGGTGGACCTGGGCCTCGCGCAGTATCGCGTCGAGGGCTCGAGCCTCGACAAGGCGCTGGAGCTGGCGGAGAAGATCGCGGCCAACCTGCCGCTGACCAACTTCGCGATCTGCTCGGCGATCAGCCACCTCAACAACATGTCCGGCATGGACGCGGCCTATGCCGAGGCGGTGGTGGCGGGCGTGGTCAACACCCAGCCCGCGGCGCGGGCGCGGCTGGCGGCCTTCGCCGACAAGACCGCGGCCCGCGTGCGTCCGCAGGGCTGAACGGCCCCGCGCCCCTCCGCAGGGCGGATCCGGTTCCCCCTGCCGGCGCCGCCCCGCGCCCGGGGCGGGGCGCGCTTGCCGCTCCGGCCGATCCCGGCTACCGCAGGAGGGGAGGGCCCCTGCGCGGCCCGCGACGAGAAGGATGCGCCCCATGACCCGGATCCGCCGCGTTCCCCATTGCAGCCACTGGGGCGCCTACGACGTGCTGGTGGAGGGCGACGAGATCGTGGGGGTCGAGCCCTCGCCCCTCGACCCCGCGCCCTCGCCGATCCTGCGCTCGGTTGCGGCCTGGCTGGACCCGGCGCGGCGCATCAAGACGCCGCTGGTGCGCGAGGGCTGGCTCGCCGCCCGCGGGCGCGGCGGCGCCGGGCAGGGCCGGGGACGCGAGCGCTTCGTGGAGGTGAGCTGGGACCAGGCCCTGGCCCTAGTGAACGAGGAGCAGGCGCGGGTGCGCGAGGCGCACGGGCCGGCCTCGATCTTCGCGGGCTCCTACGGCTGGACCTCCTGCGGGCGGTTCCATCACGCGCAGACCCTGGTCAAGCGCTGGCTGAACCTTGCGGGCGGCTTCACCGGCCATGTCGACACCTACAGCTATGCCGCAGGCCCCGTGATCCTGCGCCATGTGCTGGGGGGGACGGACGCGCTGACCGGGCGGGGCACGACGCTCGACGCGGTGGCGCGCCATGCGGGGACGGTGCTGATCGTGGGCGCGCTCAGCGCGCGCACCGCCCAGATCGAGGCCGGCGGCCTCGCCCGGCGCAGCCTTCCGCGCAACCTCGAGGCGCTGCGCGCGAGCGGGGCGCGGATCGTGCATGTCTCGCCGCTCGCCGACGACGTGCCGGCGGACCTGGGGGCGGAGTGGTGGCCGATCCGGCCCGGCACGGACGCGGCGCTGCTGCTGGGGCTCGCGGGCGAGATCGTGGCCGGGGGGCGCGAGGACGCGGATTTCCTCGCCCGCTGCACCTCGGGCGCGGAGCTGCTGCTCGCCCATCTGCGGGGGGAGGACGACGGGCAGGCGAAGACCGCCGAGTGGGCGGCGGAGATCACCGGCCTCGATGCTGACGCGATCCGGGCGCTGGCGCGGCGCTTCGTCGAGACCCGCAGCTTCGTGACCCTGAGCTGGAGCCTGCAGCGCGCCCGCTTCGGCGAACAGCCCTACTGGGCGGCGATCGCGCTGGCGGCGATCTCGGGGCAGATCGGGCTGCCGGGCGGGGGCGTGGGCTTCGGCCTCGGATCGACGGGGGGCAACGGCGGGCCGTTCGGGACCGGCCGCGCGCCCTCGATGACCGCGGGGCCGAGCGCCATCGACAGCCGCATCCCCGTGGCCCGCATCGCCGACATGCTGGAGAACCCGGGCGCCCCCTTCACCTACGAGGGCGAGACGCGCCCCTATCCCGACGTGCGGATGATCTGCTGGGCGGGGGGCAACCCGTTCCACCACCACCAGGACCTCAACCGCCTGGCCCGCGCCTGGACCCGGCCCGAGACCATCGTGGTGCAGGACCCGATGTTCACCGCAACCGCCCGGCGGGCGGACATCGTGCTGCCGGCCTCGACCTCGCTGGAGCGCAACGACATCGCCGCGACCTCGCGCTCGGATTCGATGATCGCCATGCACGCGGCGGTCTCGCCCCGCTGGCAGGCGCGCTCCGACTTCGAGATCTTCCAGGAGCTCGCCGAGCGCTCGGGCGTGCGGGCGGGCTTCGACGAGGGGCTGGACGAGATGGGCTGGCTGCGCCGGCTCTACGACGACGCCTGGGCCTTCAACCGCGAGGCGCTGGGGGTCGAGGGCCCGTCCTTCGACGCCTTCTGGGAGCGGGGCTGGTGCGAGAACCCCGCGCGCGAGGATCACGCCTATCTCGCCGGCTTCCGCGCCGATCCCGCGGCCGAGCCGCTGGCGACCGAAAGCGGGCGCATCGTGCTGGGCAGCCGGCGGCTGGCGGAGCTCGCCCATGACGACTGCCCGCCCCATGCCGCCTGGATGGCGCCCGAGGAATGGCTGGGCGCGCCCGAGGCGCAGGGCCGCTTCCACCTGCTGACCCATCAGCCGGAGGGGCGCCTGCACAGCCAGCTCGAGACCGGCGCCGCGAGCCGGGAGGCGAACAAGGCGGGCGGCCGGGAGATCGCGACCCTCAACCCCGCCGACGCCGCCCGGATCGGCGTCGCCGAGGGGGACCCGGTGCGCCTCTCCAACGCGCGCGGGGCCTGCCTCGCCACCGCCCGGATCTCGGGCGCGGTGCGGCCGGGCGTGGCGGTGCTGCCCACCGGCGCCTGGTGGACGCCGGAGGCGGAGGGGGGGCTCGACCTCGCCGGCAATCCCAACGTGCTGACCCGCGACGTGCCGGCCTCGGCCTTCTCGGGGGGCTGCGCGGCCTACACCTGCCTGGTGAGCGTCGAGCGCGCGGCCGCCCCCAACGAGGACGCCATGGCGCGCTACGACGCCGAGCTCGCGGAGCTGGTCGCGGCGCGCTGAGCAGGGCGGGCAGGGCGGAGCAGGCGGGCAGGGCGGAGCGGCGCGCGCGTCTGCGGCGCGGGGCGGAGCGCGTCTCTCAGGGCGGGCGGGCCCGCGCCGGCGGCGCCTCTCGGGCGGCCCGGGACTTGCGTGCGGGGCGGAATCGCCTTAGCCGTCGCCCGGTTCGCAAGTCCCGCGGGGCGCGGCGGCCTCGGCCGCGCGCTTCCGCCCAGCCAGCGGCCCCCCTCCAGGATCGACGCGCGCCGCAGGCATGGGCTACCGACACCAGTTCACCGGCAGGACCGAAGGCATCCGCGCCACCGCGCCGCTGCGCTGGCGCGGGCTCGACGGGCTGCTCGGCGCCTACTGGCAGGCGGAGGGGGAGCGGGGCGGGCGCGGCTATTACCTCTCGGCCAACCCGCGGATCAGCGTGTTCTTCGAGGACGTCTCCTCGGTCCGGGTCGGCGACAGCGAGGGGGCGCTGGCGCGGCGCGGCCGGCCGATGGCGCGGGCCTTCTACGTGCCGGCGGGGGCGCCGATGTGGACCGCCTTCACCGCGCCGCTGGCCTTCTCGCATCTCGACGTGCATCTCGACGCGGCGAAGCTCTCCGACGTGCTCGGCCGCGCCCTGGGGCGGGCCGCGGCGCGCGAGGCGCTGGCGCGCCCGGCGGAGGTGCACGACGCCTCCGACATCGAGGGGCTCGCCCGGCTGCTCGCCGCCGAGGTGGCCGAGCCGCGCCGCCACGACCTCTATGCCGAGAGCCTGGGGATCAGCCTGGCGACCGCGGTGCTCGACCTGGGCGGGCCCGCCGCGGCGCCGGCCCCGGCGCGGGCCGAGGGGCGGCTGACCCGCTGGCAGATGCGCCGCATCGTCGAGCGGTTCGAGGCCGGCGGCGGCCGCCGCCTGACGGTCGCCGAGATGGCCGCGACGGTGGGCCTGTCGGAGAGCTGGTTCTCCCACGTGTTCCGCAACACCACGGGGCTGACGCCCCTGCAATGGCAGTCCGCGCGGCGCATCGAGCTCGCCAAGGCGCTGCTCGCCGACGGCGGGCTGAGCATCTCCGAGGTGGCGGCCCGGCTCGGCTTCGCCGACCAGGCCCACCTGACCCGGGTGTTCCGCCGGATCGAGGGCGAGACCCCCGCCGCCTGGCGCAGGGGGCGCGCCGCCTGAGAGGGCCGCCCGAGGAGGTCGAGGGGGCCGCCGGCCCGGCCGGCGGCCCCCTCTCCGCTCAGGCGCTCACCACACGTAGCGCAGCTTCGCCATGATCGTGCGGCCGGGGTTGTAGTAGTCGGCGGTGCCCCGCCCGACCACGTGCTGCTCGTCGGTCAGGTTGGTGAGATTGACCTGCAGCTCGGCGTTCTCGGTCACCTTGTAGCCGACCGAGGCGTCGAGCAGCACCGTCGCGTCGCTCTGCCCGTTGTCGTTGGAGGCGTTGAAGTAATACGAGCCCACATAGCGCGCCCCCAGCCCGAAGGTCAGGTCGCCCCGCGCGCCTTCGCCCGGGACCACGTAGGTCGCCCACAGGGTCGCCATGTGGTTGGGGGTCGAGGTCAGCTCCTTGCCCGAGACGTCGACGCCGCGCACCACGCCCTTCACCACCTCGGTGTCGAGGAAGGTGTAGCCGCCGAAGATCGAGAAGTTCTCGGTGATCTCGGCCTTGCCCTCCAGCTCGAAGCCGCGGGCGCGGCTCTCGCCGATGGTCTCGCGCAGGATCGAGCCGTCGGGCTGCACCACCGCGATGGTGACGTTGTTCTTGGTCAGGTCGAAGACCGAGGCCGAGAACAGGGCGGGGAAGGCGTCGGGGGCGTACTTGACGCCGACCTCGTATTGCTCGCCCCGCTCCGGATCGACGCCGATGGCGGGGGGCGAGACCGACTCGACGTAGCTCACGTAGGTCGAGATCTCGTCGGTGACCTTCCAGGTGACGGCGCCGCGGAAGGAGAACTCGGCGAAGTCGTCGGAGGCCGTGACCGGCGTGCCCGTGACCCGCTCGGTCTGGCGCAGGTCCAGCCAGTCGTGGCGCACGCCGCCGGTGACGATGACCGTGTCGTAGAACGACAGGTTCTGCTGCAGGAACAGCGACTGGGTGGCGTAGTCCTGGTCGAGCACCTGGTAGGGCGCGACCGGCGCCGGGGCGCCCGCGTAGACCGGGTTCGCCACGTCGATGCCGCCGATCTGCGAATAGAACGTGCTCGACGAGGTGGAGGCGTCGCGGAACTCCGCCCCCAGCAGGGTGGAGCTGTCGATGGCGCCGAAGTCGCGGTCGTACTGGCCGATCAGGTTGCCGATCACCTCCTGCGCCGAGCTGTCGGTGCCGAACTGGAAGCGGTCGACCACCGTCCCGGTCCGCGCCGGGTTGTCGGAGAGGTAGACATAGGCGAAATCGTCGCTCAGGTCGGAATAGCGCACGGTCCCGCGCAGGGTGAAGCCGCCGCCGAAGTCGTGCTCGCCCAGCAGCGAGACGGTCGCCCGCTCGGTGTCGTGGCGGTTCAGGTCGGGCTCGCCGAAGAACAGCTCGCGGCTGTAGTCGCGGTCCAGCGGATAGCCGCCGCTGTTGGGCGAGCTGTCGCGGTCGAGCCAGTCGGCCACCAGCGAGATCGTGGTGTCGTAGGTCGGCTCCCAGGTCAGGCCGCCCATCAGGAACATCTCGTCGTCGCGCGAATGGGCGTACTCGCGCTCCGCGTCCTGCAGCTTGCCGGTCAGGCGGAAGGCGAGCGTCTCGCTCTCGCCGATGGCGTCGCCGAGATCGAAGCCCGCCTCGCGATGCTCGAAGGAGCCGCCCTGGACGTAGACCTCGCCGAAGCGCTCGAAGCGGGGCAGCTTGGTGACGTAGTTGATCGAGCCGCCGGGCTCGGAGGCGCCGAAGAGGGTCGAGTTCGCGCCCTTCAGGATCTCCACCCGCTCGAAGGCGTAGGGCTCCTCGCGCACGCCGCGCATGGTGCCCAGCGTCAGCCCGTCGCGATAGGTCGAGGCCTGGAAGCCGCGGATCTGGAAGTAGTCGTTGCGGTCGTCGGAGCCGTAGTAGTCGGTGACGATGCCGGGGGTGTAGCTCAGCACCTCCTCGATGGTGTCGGCGTCGCGGATCTCGATCTCGCGCTGGGTGACGACGGAGACGGAGGCGGGCGTGTCCTGGATGCTGGTCGCGACCTTGCCGCCCACCGAGATCTCGCGCGCCACCACCGAGTCCGCGTCGTCGTCGCCGCGCGCGCGGCTGTCGACCAGCACCGGCGACAGGCGGTAGACCTCGCCCCCCGCGGGGGCGGGTTCGGCTGCGGGCGTCTCCTGCGCCCAGCCCGCGGCGGGGAGCAGCGCCAGCGTGGCGCCCCCCAGCATCAGGCGCGCGAGGCGGCGGTTGCGGCGGGAGGCGGCGGTGCGGCCTGGGTCGGCCTTCATCTCTGCGGTCATTCTCTGTCCCGGCGAATGGTCTGCGATCCTGGCGGACGGGCGTCCGGCGAAGGCCGGGCCAGGCTGGCGGTCGCGCGGCCGGCGCGCGCCCTGCGGCCGGCGAAAGCGGCGGAGGGGCGGCGGCTCGGTCGCGGCGGGCTGGCGCGTCCGCGACTCGGCGCGGTTGTGCGCGGCGAGCCTTAGCCAAGGGCGGGGCGGGTGTATTGGATTATCCGACGGTTCTTGTCGGAATTCAGGGTGAATCGCCCGCCCGGCTCTGCTAGAGGCGCTGCAAACCGCCCCGGCCGCCTTGACGCCCGTCCCCCGACGGGAGAACCGGGGCCCGCCCGCCACCCGATGTCCGCAATCCGAGGGGAGTGCCCGCCTTGCCGCCGTCGTTCCGTTCCCGCCGGCTGTTCCTCGCCGGCCTGGCCGCGAGCCCGCTGCTCGCCTCCGCCGGCCGCGCCGCCTCGGACGCCTTCCCCGTGACGGTCGAGCATGCGCTGGGGACCGCGACGATCCCCGCGCGGCCCGCGCGGGTGGCCACGGTCGCCTGGGCGAACCACGAGGTTCCGCTGGCGCTGGGCGTGGTGCCGGTGGGCATGGCGCGGGCCAATTTCGGCGACGACGACGGCGACGGCCTGCTGCCCTGGACCGCCGCCCGCCTGCAGGAGCTGGGGGCGGAGACGCCGATCCTCTTCGACGAGGGCGACGGCATCGACTTCGAGGCGGTGGCCGAGGCGCGCCCGGACGTGATCCTGGCGGCCTACTCGGGCCTGTCGCAGGCCGATTGCGACACGCTGGGCGCCATCGCCCCGGTGGTGGCCTATCGCGACGGCCCCTGGGCGACCGACTGGCGCGAGATGATCCGGCTGAACGCCGCGGGCCTGGGAATGTCGGCGGAGGGCGAGGCGCTGATCGCCCGCACCGAGGCCGAGATCGCCGCCGCCGTCGCCCGCCACCCGTCGCTGGCGGGCAAGACGGCGATGTTCGTGACCCATCTCGACGCGCGGGACCTGAGCGTGATCCGCTTCTACACCGCCGCCGACACGCGGGTGAAGTTCCTCGCCGACCTCGGCCTCGCCTCGCCGCGCGCGGTCGAGGAGGCGGGGGCGGCCGGCCGCTATGCCGGCGAGATCAGCGCCGAGCGGATCGACGCCTTCGACGACGTCGACATCCTGATCGCCTACGGCGGCGAGGCGCTGCGAGAGTCGATCCTCGCCAACCCGCTGACCGGGCGGATGAAGGCGGTGCGGGACGGGGCGCTGGTGCTGCTGGGGAACGATCCCGTCGGCACCGGCGCCAACCCCACCCCGCTCTCGATCCCCTGGGTGCTGGAGGCCTATGTCGAGCGCCTGGCCGAGGCCGCCCGGCGCGCGCGATGAGCGCCCGCCCGGCCCCTGAGCCTGCCGTCGCCGAGCCTGCCCTCGCGCCCCGGCGCCGCCTGCGCGGCGTGTGGCTCGTCCTCGGCGCGGTGGCGCTGGCGGGGGCGGCGGCGCTGTCGCTGGGCTTCGGCGCGCGGGCGGTGGGGTGGGCGGAGCTTCTCGCCGGGCTCTCGGGCCGGGTCGAGACGCTGGACGCGGCCGCCGTCGCCGTGCGGGTTCCGCGCACGGTTCTCGCGGCGCTGGCCGGCGCGGCGCTGGGCCTCTCGGGGGCGGTGATGCAGGGGGTGACCCGCAACCCCTTGGCCGATCCCGGGATCCTGGGGGTCAACGCCGGCGCGGCGCTGGCGGTGGTGATCGGCGTCGCCTGGTTCGGGATCGAGAGCGTCGGGGCCTACCTGTGGACCGCGATCCTGGGGGCCGCCGCTGCGGGGGCCTTCGTCTATGCCGTCGGCTCGCTCGGCCGCGGCGCGGCGACGCCGCTGCGCCTGGCGCTGGCGGGGGCTGCGACCGCGATCGCGGCGAGCTCGCTGACCGTGGCCATCGTGCTGCCGCGCGCCGACATCGCAGGCGGCGTGCGCGCCTGGCAGGTGGGCGGCGTCGGCGGCGCGAGCTGGGAGGGGATCCTGCCCGCCCTGCCGTTCCTCGCCGCGGGCTTCGCGCTGTCGCTCGTCTCCGCCCGCAGCCTCGACCAGCTGGCGCTGGGCGAGGAGCTGGCCGCGGGCCTCGGCCTGCGGGTCGCCCGGGCCCGGGCGGCGGCGGCGCTGGGGGCGGTGCTGCTCTGCGGCGCGGCGACGGCGGTCTGCGGGCCGATCGGCTTCGTGGGCCTGGCCGCGCCCCACCTGTGCCGCCTGCTGGTGGGGCCCTCGCATCGCTGGCTGCTGCCGGTTTCGGCGCTGGCGGGGGCGATCCTGCTGCTGCTCGCCGATGTCGCGGGGCGGCTGATCGCGCGGCCGGGGGAGCTGGACGTGGGCCTCGTCACCGCCTTCGTGGGCGCGCCGCTGTTCATCTGGATCGTGCGCCGGCGCAAGGTCCGCGCGCTGTGAGCCTGGTCGAGCATGTCGCCGCCCTGCGCCGGGCCCGCGGCCTGCGCCGCCTGCGCCTGGGCCTCGTCCTGCTGGCGCTGCTGGCGCTGGCGGCGGGGGTCACGCTCAGCCTCGGGCGCTCCTTCACCCCGCCCCTCGACGTGCTGCGGGTGCTGGCGGGGGAGGAGGTCCCCCTCGCCTCCTTCACGGTGGGCGAGCTGCGCCTGCCGCGGGCGGTGCTCTCGATCCTCGCCGGCATGGCCTTCGGGCTCGGCGGCGCGGCCTTCCAGACGCTGCTGCGCAATCCGCTGGCGAGCCCCGACGTGATCGGCATCTCCTCGGGCGCCGGGGCGGCGGCGGTCTTCGCCATCGTGCTGCTGGGGTGGAGCGGGCCGGCGGTGTCGCTGATGGCGGTCGCGGGCGGCCTGGGCGTGGCGCTGGCGATCTGGGCGCTGGCCTGGCGGGGCGGGGTGGCGGGGGCGCGGCTGATCCTGGTGGGCATCGGCGTCTCGGCGATGCTGCAGAGCGTCACCGCCTGGTGCCTGTCGCAGGCCCCCGCCTGGACCCTGCAGGAGGCGATGCGCTGGCTGACCGGAAGCGTCAACGGCGCGACGCTGGACCAGTCCCGCCCGCTGCTCGCGGCTCTCCTCGTGCTCGGCGCCCTGCTGCTGAGCCGGGCGCGGGCGCTGGAGACGATGCGGCTGGGCGAGGACGCCGCCGCCGCGCTGGGCGTGCGGGTCGAGCGGACGCGCCTCGTGGTGGTGCTGGCGGCGGTGGGGCTGGTCTCGGTCGCGACCGCGGTCGCGGGGCCGATCGCCTTCGTGGCCTTCCTCGCCGGGCCGATCGCGGCGCGGGCGGTGGGCACGCGCGGCTCCCTGCTGGCGCCGGCGGCGCTGGTGGGGGCGCTGCTGACGCTCTGCGCCGACTACGCCGGCCAGTTCCTGCTGCCCGGGCGCTATCCGGTCGGCGTCGTCACCGGGGCGCTGGGGGCGCCCTATCTCCTCTATCTCATCGTCCGCGCCGGGCGGAGCGGAGCCCTGTCATGACCGTCGCCTCCTTCGCCGCCCACGGCCTTCATGCCGGCTACGACGGGCGCGAGATCCTGCACGACCTCTCGCTGGAGATCGCGCCGGGGCGGATCACCGCCATCGTCGGGGCCAACGCCTGCGGCAAGTCCACCCTGCTGCGCGCGCTCGCCCGGCTGCTGGCCCCGACCCGGGGGGAGGTGCTGCTCGACGGCCGCGCCATCCACCGCGAGCCGACCCGCGCCCTCGCCCGTCGCCTGGGCCTGCTGCCGCAGAGCCCGCTGGCGCCCGAGGGGATCACGGTGGCGGACCTCGTGGGCCGCGGCCGCCACCCCCACCACGGGCCGCTCTCGCGCTGGACGCGCGAGGACGACGCGGCGGTGGCCGAGGCGCTGGCGGCCACCGCCACCGCGGATCTGGCCGAGCGGGCGGTCGACGAGCTCTCCGGCGGCCAGCGCCAGCGGGCCTGGATCGCCATGGCGCTGGCCCAGCGGACCGAGCTCCTGCTGCTCGACGAGCCGACCACCTATCTCGACGTCGCCCACCAGCTCGAGGTGCTGGACCTGCTGACCGACCTGAACCGGGCGCGGGGGACGACGGTGGTGATGGTGCTCCACGACCTCAACCTCGCCGCCCGCTACGCCGACGCGCTGGTGGCGATGGTCGCGGGCCGGGTGCATGCCGCGGGCCCGCCCGAGCGGGTGCTGACCGAGGCGACGGTGCGCGAGGTCTTCGGCCTCGAGAGCCGGGTGATCCCCGACCCCACCTCCGGCAAGCCGATGATGCTGCCGCTGGGCCGTCACGGGACCCTGCGGGCGGGCACGGATGAGGTGGCGAACGCCGCTCCTTGACCCCGGCCCCGTCGGCGCCGCAGGCTTCGCGCTCCGGCCCGCATGCGCCTCCGGGGCGCGCCTCGCCTCCCTCGGCGGGCCGCAGGAGATCCGTCCATGAACGACATGTCGTCCTCGCCCCGCCCGCTCGGCCGTCACCAGGACCGCATCGCCGCCGTCCACGCCGAGGCGACCGCCTGGCGCCGCGACATCCACGCCCATCCCGAGATCGGCTTCGAGGAGCATCGCACCTCGGCCCTGATCCAGGAGAAGCTGAAGGAATTCGGCGTGGACGAGATCCTGACCGGCCTGGGCCGCACCGGGGTGGTGGGGATCGTGCATGGCCGCGCCAAGGGCAAGATGATCGGCCTGCGCACCGACATCGACGCCCTGCCGATGCAGGAGCGCACGGGCCTGCCCCACGCCTCGACGATCCCCGGCAAGATGCATGCCTGCGGCCATGACGGCCACACCGCCATG
>Ga0310345_10000826_pt1 | contig 39384 bp, 27 predicted proteins | sample HC15DNA20500_MG_FD_204667 | JGI IMG/M metagenome (GOLD analysis project Ga0310345, IMG submission 204667) | Marine microbial communities from station ALOHA, North Pacific Subtropical Gyre - HC15-DNA-20-500_MG | ecosystem: Environmental > Aquatic > Marine > Oceanic | place: Pacific Ocean: North... | reverse complement strand
GCAGTGTATATTCGAACTAATTATACCAAAAAAAATTTCATCATCCCGCGAAAACGAAATAACCGTCTGATGTGGCTGTATTGATGAATCCAGATATACGAAAACCCTGTGCCTCGCGACCTGGGACGTTGCGATGAACCTCGTAGAGCCTTTTACGGCCTCTCGCCAGCCGCTTCCGGTCTCGCCATGCTGCCACCAGAACTTTGCGCGGCGCTCACGTCTGTTTCTTTCTCGCTCAGGCCGCACGTTTGTTAAAACGTGCTCAAACGGAGCCTCGAAAAGACAAGCGTCAGTCTCCTCCATTGAAGCAAAATCAATCACCCAAACATCTCTCGGTCTGGACACGATATCGCGTCCGTTCCGCAGCGGGCGCAACACGTTAGAGTTGCGCAAGCCGTTGGGATTGACTGGCGTCAAGAGCATCGCGCGTGCAGCGTCTCCCGGAATGTCAAACTTTCCAACTAACACGGCTCCTTGGAACGAAACTCTCTTATTCTCGACCAACCGAACCGCCGTGAGATCCTTCCGATCATCAAGGCGCGGAGATATGTATTTTACTGACCGTCCGTTGAGCCGGATTTCCCCATCTCGGCGACCGAAACAGATCAATGAGACTCGGACCGCCGCGCCATCAATGATCCACGGCTCATCCGACCATGCCTCAAATATTTGGCCGGTTCGCTCCACCTGTCTCAGAATGTTCTGATTTTCGCCACCGCGAATAGAGTTCGTCGCAACGAGACCAACGCGGCTGACAACGCCCTTCGAAACCATTTCAGAAGATTTCGCGAACCAGTAACAGACCAAATCACTCCCTTTCGCAACATCTGGTTCCCAGCTATTTCTCAAAGCATTGGTATAATCAGCGCCCAGTTCAGTAATCATCTTCTTGTTCCCGAGGAATGGCGGGTTTCCTACCACTGCGTCCGCCACCGGCCATTCCGCCCGTTCCCCATCTGGCGTCAGCACCGCGTCCCGGCACTCGATATTTTCCAACGGCTTCAGAATCGGATTCTTCGTCGCCTCGAACCCGTTGCGCCGCATCCACTGGATTTCGCCGATCCAGACCGAGACCCGAGCCAGTTCGGCCGCGTAGGGGTTCAATTCGATCCCCTTCACCGCCTCCGGCCCCACGCCAGGAAAAACGCGGTCAAAGCCCATCGCCTCGCCTTCCAGGATCACCAGGTTCTCCAGGTCCTTCAGCGACAGCAGCGACAGATACAGGAAGTTGCCCGAGCCGCAGGCCGGGTCCAGAACCCGGAAGCCGCGCAGCCGCTCCAGGAAGGCGACGAAGAGCCGGCGCGCCTCGTTGTGCGCGCGGGTCGCGGCCGAGGGAGATTTCGCAGCCCGCTCGCGGGCGAGCGCCGCCTCGATCTGCGCCTTCGCCGCCTCCCACTCCCGCGTCAGCGGCTCGACGATGACCGGCCGGACGATCTGCATGATCTTCTCGCGGTCGGTGTAGTGCGCGCCAAGCTGGGACCGCTTGTCGGGGTCGAGCCCGCGCTCGAACAAGGTGCCGAGGATCGACGGGTCGATATCGGACCAATCCAGCTTCGCCGCCGCCAGCACCTCGCGCAGGTCGTCCCGGTCGAGCGGAAAGGTCGTGTCGTCGTCGAAGAGCCCGCCGTTGAACCATTCGACCCGCTCGAAACCGACCATGCCCCCGGCCCGCATGGCGGCGAAAAGGGTGCGGGCGTGAAGCTCGAAATCCGCGGGCGCGGACTGGCAGGCTTCCAGCATCCGCCGGAAGATGTGGTTCGGCAGAAGGCCCACGTCCTCGGCGAACATGCAGAAGACGAGGCGGTTGACGAAATGGGCGACGGCCTCGGCCTCGAACCCGCGGGCGCGCAGGCGCAGGGCGAGGGCGGCGAATTTCGACGCGGCCTCTTCCGTCAGAGCGGTTCGGGTCTTCTTCGGCTTCAGCGCGTCGGGGTTCAGGAAGCAGTCGCGCAGGAGGTCGCGCGATTTCGCGTCCGCCAGATCGGCGAGCGTGAATTCGTGCGTCTCCTGAACCGTGTTGGTCCAGTTGGTATGAACCCGAAACCGCGCCATGTCCGACACGATCAGCAGCGGCGGATTTTCCAGCGCGACCGAGTAGTTGAGAAGCTGGCGATACGCCTTATCCAGGTCGCCGCCGACGCCCTTGTATTCCCATCCGAAGCAACCCCGACGCCACACGTCGGCCCAGCCGTTGCCGCCGGAGGTCTTCGAAGCTCCGCGCTCGAAAGTGAACCACTCGTGCTGAGGATCGGCGGTTGCAGGGTCGTCGATTTCGAGAAGCCGGCAGAGGTCGAGAAACTGAGGCTGGGAATCGACCCGCTCGCGTTTAGGCGATGCGGTCCATTTGGCGATGAATTCGGCAGGGGTCACAGGATCGGCTCTGTCAGAAATCGGGACACGATCCAGAGCATCCGCCCGCCAGGCGGTCAATGACGGCTCATGCCGACCGGCGCGCCCGTGCCGCTTTCTTGCGACACGCCTCACCGCAATATCTCGCGTCCGCCCGTCGGTAGAGCGGAACCGGCGCGCTGCACCAACGGCACGCCCAGCTCGCCCACCACAGATTGCGCGAGATCGCTTTCAATCGGGCGATCCGGTGGCGGCGGTTGCCGTGGGGCCAGACTTCGGCCGAGGCGGTGAAGCGGCCATCCTCGAAGTATTCGACCGACAGGCCGTCAGGGTCAGGGGCGGGCAGTGTTCGCGTCTCCGAATCTCAACTTTTCTCAGGGGCCAAAGCCGGGTCAGTAGGTTGATTTTCCTCGGATCGGGCTTTCGCGTTTTGTAAGACCCTCTCCGCCCGCCAGCGCGCCCAGCGCCGCCGCTGAGCCTCGGCGATCCTCGCCCGACCTTCCGGCGTCTTCGGACCGGTCGAGAGGCCCCCATGCAGTCGGCAGCGCTCGTGCTGGAATCCTGCCGGCTTCATCCGGCACGGCCTCCCCTTGCGGGTCCTGGCCCCGCATCGGCGGTTGCGGATGTAGGGGGCGAGATATCGCAGAAGGCTCGGCGGAAGGTTTTGCATCGTCCTAAGACTCCAAGACGCGCGCGCCCGCGCGTATCGCTACGCGCGCGCCCGCACGTATTGCGTCCGAAAACACCGGCGGACCGGCGAGAGCGGGTAGGTGGATCATCGCCAGGCCCTCGCGTCGAAAGCGTCGTCCGAGGCGGCGAACTCGGCCATGACGTCGGCCAGGCGCTTGGCGAAGGCTTCGGGTTCGCCCGAGCGGAGAGGCGCTGCGCTCTTGGTCGAGGGGGCGGCGGACGGCGGCGGATCGGGAGACCGTCGAGCGCGGAAGGCGGGCTCGGTCGCGGCGGGTTCAAAGACCGCGATCAGGCGGGGCCAATCGGTCCGGGTCGCCGCAGTCTCGGTCGGACAGGTCGGACAGGTCGGACCGCGCTGAGTTTCCTTGGCCTTTGCAGTGCGAACGGGTTTCGGCTCGGTCGGACAGGTCGGACCGGGATCGCCCTGGCAGCCGGCAAGGTCCGACCGGTCCGACCAGGCTGCGCCCAGGTCGGACCGGAAAAGGGACATGGATTCAAGCCGGTCCGACGTGTCCGACCTGTCCGACCGGCTTCGCGCCCTCTCACCCATCCGCGCCCCCGAGAATGGCGGCCCGCACCGCGTAGGCTCGCGGTCGCCCGGCGACGGCGACCGACATGCGGACAGGAAGGTTCCTTCCGTCTCCGGTTTCGAGAAAGCCGGCGTCGGCGAGATGACGCGCGGCGCGGGCGGGATCGGCTCCGGCATGGATCTCCCGCCAGGCGTCGGCGGAGATGTAGAAGACGTCGCCCTTTCGCCAGCCGGCGCGGTTGTAGACCGGGCGCAGCGGTTCGACCTCTTCGCCCTGCCAGTCGTGCAAAACCTCGAAGCGCGATGTCCCGTGCGCAGCCAGGAACGCCCGAACCCGTCGTTCCGCCTCGCGGGCTTCCGCAGGGCCAGCGCCGCCGCGACCCTCCAGCCAGAGGCCCAGGGCGTCCAGGGCCGCGTCGCGGGCCGCGCCCACCGGCCAGCCTGTCAGCCCCCATTCCGTCGCCAGTTCGCCCGCCGCCGCGATCAGGCCCAGGCGGCTCGCCGCGCGGATGGACTGGCCTTCCTCGCCCAACCGGAACCGCTCCGAAGCCCGCGCCACGAAGGCGTCCCGCATCGCCCTGACCGCCGCAAGGGTTTCCGGCCGCTCTTCAAGCAGCCGCGCCACGAACGCGGGGCCGGCGGTTCCGTGATGCGCGGCCGTCGCCTCGCGCACGCGGTCGGCGAAGGCGGCCCCGTCGGCGGCCCCGTGCAGGTCGTCGAAGGTTCCGAAGCGCCGCTCGGTCGCGGCGAGGTCGAGAAGGCGAACCTCCTGCCCGGCCGCGGCCCTGCCGCCCGCCTCGGCCATCTTGTCGGCCAGCGAGATTTCGCCCGACGACAGGAGCGCCACCCGCCAGCGCGCCGACCGACGCGCCGCCCCGCTGCGGGAGGCCCGCGCCTTCCCGGTCCCGTTGGCGAGCATGTAGGCGGCGGCTCCGGCTTCCCGCCCCGACACCTCGCCGAGTTCGTCCAGGGCCAGCAGCGTGGCGTTGCAGGCCGTGGCGACGCCTTCCAGGCCGTTCGAGGTCGCCCGCCAGCTCTGGACGAAGCGAGGCGAACCCCAGACGCTCGCCGCCGCCCGCAGGGCCGTGCTCTTGCCCCGGCTGGATGCGCCGCGAAGGTGCAGGCCGCCGCCATCCATCGCCAGCGGCTCAAGCAACGGGCCGGAGAAGGCGAGGGAGACCGACACGATCAACAGCGGGTTGCCGACGCAAACGGCCGCCACGGTCTCGCGCCAACCCGCAAGGTCGCCTGAAGCCGTCATCGCCTCCGCCGCACCGGGCGTGGTCTCGCTCTGGTAGACCACTTCGCCGTCGCCGAGGACGCGGCCGTCGCCCAGCACGAAGGCCCCGCAGGCTTCGTCCGACCATCCGAGACGGTCCGCGGTGATCGCGCGGGCCTTGGGTCGCCATTGGGCCAGGAGGTCGCCCAGCGCCGCTTTCGCGGCCGGCCCGCTGGCGAGTTGCAGGCCGCGGTCCATCAACTCGGCCCGCAGCTCCGTCCCGTCGCCCGCAAACAACCGCATGGGGGCGGCCCAGCGGTGGTGCAGGCCGTCAGGGTCGGCGACTTCGACCAGACGCCCCCAGCCCTTGCCGGAGCGGTCGCGCGGCAGCGCCAGCACCCGGATCGGCGAGCAGAGCCATTTCCACTCGGAATCTCCATCCTTGCCGTCCACGCGGCGGTGGATGCCGTCCGGGGCCAGGCGGAAGCCGGAAGGCAGTCCGTCCGGTCTCTGGTGCGGCGGCGCTTCGCCGGGCGCGTGCTCATAGGCGGCGGCGAGGATATCTTCGGCGGCTTCGGTCTTCATCGCCCCGCCTCCCGAAGCGCCTTGTCGTTCCAATCCATGTCCTCGCCCGGCGGAGGCAGGATGCGGACGCGCCATCCGGCCCGGTGGGCGCGGTCAGCCAGCTTCTCCGCCGCAGCCCAGCCCACGGGGTCGGGATCGGGCGCGACGACCAACCCGCCCGCCGCAAGCGGGAGGCGCAGCCCGGCGAGCCCCGAGGCCGACAGCGCCGCCCAGACCCGCGGCCGGCGGCTTTCGAGCGCGTCCGCAAGGCTGAGCCCCGTTTCGATTCCTTCGGTCACGACAAGCGGCCCCGGACCGTCCGACAGCCTCGCGGCGGCCCCCGCGACCGGGCCGAGCATGGCTTTCGCCGGCTCGACCGTCGCCTTGCATCCGGGCTCCGCGAGATAGGTGCGATGCACCGCGACGGGGTCGGCCTCGTCATCCAGCTCCACCGCCGCCACCATGGCGGGCAGGCGGCGCGCGCTCTTGTGCCAGCAGGTCGGGGCGAAGCGCAGGGAGGGCGGCAGAGGCCCGCGGATCGCGCGCCCCCGAAGGTATCGCTCGGCCAGGGTTCCGGCGAGCGGCCCGGCCTCCGACCAGGCGGCGCGGGCCTGCGCGATGCGCTTCGCCCGCTCGCGGGCTTCTGCGGCGGCGCGCCTCGCTTCCGCGTGCGGGTCCGGCTCGCCGGCAGGGCCAGCGGCGCGGATCAAACCCCGGTCCTTCAAGGCCGCCAGCACGTCGCGGAAGTCGCATCCCGCGAAGCAATGCACGAGCAAGCGGCCGTCGCGCCCGTCCGAGACGCTGAGGGACGGCGCGCGATCCCGATGCGCCGGGCAGCGGCAGGAACCGTTTCGCCCCTGCCATTTCCCGCCCAGCGCCGCGGTGACGGCGCGCGCGTCGCCGGTGACAGCCGACAGCGTTTGCGATATGTTCTCAGACAGCCCCGCCGCTCGCGAAGGCTTTTCCGAGGCCCGGCCGCGCCCGCCAGCGCGCCGGGTTTCGATCTTCTCCGCCATGACTCAGTCCACCTTCGAGGCGTCGAGCCAGGCTTCGAATTCGGCCCGGTCATAGCGGACCATGCGGCGCGAGATCTTCCGCATCGGCGGCCCGTCGCCGCGATGGGCGGCGAGTTCGAGCCAACGGCGCGTGATGCCGTATTCGGCTTGGATCTCGTCGCGGCTCAGGAGCCGCTTAGAGTATTCGGTCGGATGCACTTTCTCATCTCCAACAAGGGGAGCGCGAGGCTTCGCGCTGTTGCTTGTCGGAACATGAATGCGCCGGTTGGGGACTTGGCGGGCATTGTCCCCACTAATTGCTTGGCCGGTGCGCGTGAAGCCACCGCCTATATCGCTTTCGGAGGGTCTCCGGCTTGAGGCCTTCTCGCCGAGCCAGCTTACCCGCGGTCTCGCGTTGTGAGCGGCCACGGGACACGGCCTCATGAAATTCTAGCATCAAGCCATCGTCCTGCGGGTGGAGCGAGGCTCGCATCTTGCCGCCGGATGCAGCCCCCGCGCGAACTGTTTTCCCGCGGGCTGCGTTCGCCTTGTGCATGCGGCTTAACTGTAAATCGCGAGCGAGCGCTCCGATCCGAGTTGCTCCGTCAGCGATGCGCTTAAGTTCAATCCACCTCCGACAGACGCCATCCCTCAGGATAAGCGCGCTTGAATAAGCGAGCCAAATTTTGAACAAATACCACTCATCTGAATGCGGAGTTGTGGAAGCAAAGAAATCTCTCAAGTCTTGTGGTAAGGATCGCGGCTCGGCAAGACGCCCTGTTTCAAGATTTGTCCAAACAAGACCGTGGGCTTGCGCAAACTCCAAGCTTTCGGAGATGATGGGTTCGATATCGGGAAGCGCCTCCATTCCCGAAATTACTCTCTCGGTTTCGCTTCCACGAGGAGAGTTGGCCACTCGCCCAACGGTGCGCATCTCTTGGCTGGCAAAACCATCTTCGAAGGTGAGTCGATTCACATCTAGAGGTTTTATGTCCCTTTTCATCGCCACTTAACCTTTGCTTGCGCGATGCGCGGGCGAGAGGTTCATCGCGCTGGAAATGACTTCCCCGATTCGGCTGGCCGCCGCCTGCAAAGGATCGTCAGACAGGTGCGCATAGCGCTGCGTCGTCTGCGCCTGCGTATGTCCGAGAAGCGCGCCGATGATCGGCAGAGAAGCCCCGCCGGCCGCGCCGACGCTGGCATACGAATGGCGCAGATCATGGATGCGCACATCGTCGAGGCCCGCGGCCTCACGCAAGGCTAGCCAAGGGTCTTTCAGGTTGACCAGGTGCTCCCCCGGCTTCGCCCCGCGGATCACGTGCGGATTGTCGTCGGACCTCGCCAGGCCCGCCAGAATTTCAAGCGCAGGCGGCGACAGGACGATGGATTTTTCGCCGGTCTTGGAGTCGGGCAGGTTGGCTCGGCGCGCTGCGAAGTCGATCCACTCCCAGCGCAGGCCAAGGATCTCAGACTTCCGCGCACCGGTCAGCAGAAGCAGGCGGATTGCCGCGACCGCCTCGGGCGAGACGGGAGTGCGGGCGGGCTTTTCCCGCACCCCATGCCGCGCGGGGAGATCCAGGAAACCGTCGCGCTCGGCCGTGCGCAAGGCTTCCCCAAGCCGGGCGAGTTCGACTTGCGACAGGAACCGCTTGCGCTGCATTTCGGCATACTTGCGCACATGCCGGCAGGGATTGGAGCCATCCGGGCGCATGTCCCAGACTTCGGCAAGGTTGAACATCTTCGACAGCAGAGCGAGCGCCCGGTTCGCCTCATAGGGCGTATCGGCAAGCCGCTTGTGGAAGGCGGCGATTTCCGGCCGGGCGATCTCCGCCACCTTCGAGCGCCCGAAGGCGGGCCGCAGTCGCTTCTCGATCAGGCGCACGTCATTCGCGAGGCTGGACGCCTTCTTGTGCGGGCGGGCGTGGTCTTCGAGGTAACGGTCGAAAAGGTCGCCCATTCGCGGGGCTTCCCGCCTCGCCTTGCGCTCGGCGGCCGGATCGCCGCCCTTGCGAACGTCGGCGAGCATGTCCTGGGCCATCCGGCGCGCGGTCTCGGCCTTGATAGCCGGAAAGTCGCCGATCTTCGGTTCGCGCTGCGCCGCCCCGCGCCCGCCGCCCAAGCGATAGGCGAGATACCAGGCTTTCTTGCCCGAGGGCAGGACATGAAGCCGGAAGCCGGGCAACTCCGTATCCGTCATGTGATAGCGCCGCGCCTCGGGCTTCGCCGCCTCGGCCGTCCGCTGCGTCAGCTTCGCCTTGATGCGCGCCATCGCTTCGCCTCTCGTCCAACACCGGTCCAACACCGGTCCAACACCGGTCCAACACGCGACGCGAAACCATGCGCCGCCATGCCGAACGAGATAGACGTTCAAGTCACTGATTTTAAGGTGTCATGTGTGAGGTCGCGATGCGGAGAGAAACCGGTCGAAACCACCAAATCTGAGACTTTTAATCAGCGGGTCGCAGGTTCGAATCCTGCACGGCTCACCACCCTCCACGACATCGCCGGACGTCCTGCCGCCCATGCGGGGCGGGCGGAGCCGTTGAATCCGCTGCGTGTTTCCGGGGCGTCCGGGGCGTTGGCCATCCCTGGGCCCGGGGGCCGCTGCGGCGCTCTGCGGGCAGGGGTGAACCTTCCTCGCGGCCGGGGGCACTCATGCACGGAACCTGCGGGAGGAGGAACGTGCGATGGCCCAGCCGATGACCGAACAGGAGGCCCGGGACCTCAAGACCGCGATCAACCAGTCGGGCGGCGGGGGGCGGGCCTTCGGGCTGTGCATCGGCGCCAAGCCGGCGGAGACCGTGTTCCTCGCGCTCAAGGGCAAGCGGGCGGCGGAGCTGGAGCGCACCGCCAGGCAGCGCGCGGGCAAGACCGTCACGGCGCGCGGGGAGATGCAGCTCGACGGCGACGTGCTGCGCCTGCTGTGCGAGGAGACGCCGCCCGGCGGCCTCGCGGCCAAGGTGCAGAGCTTCCTGCAGCGCGTCGTGGGGATCGCGAAGAAGGTCCAGATCTGCTCGGGCGAGGGCGACGTGCTGGAGGCCTCCGACGCCGAGGCCGAGGGGGCGCCCCGGACCGAGCCCCGGACCGAGCCCCGGACCCCTCCCGCGACCCCTCCCGAAACCCCGCCGCGCGATCCCGAGCAGGAGGCGGCGCGGGCCGAGCGGATCCGCAGGGCCGAGGCTCAGGCGCAGGCCAGGGCCGACTGGCCGGAGGCGATCGGGCGCCTCACCAGGCTGGTGCAGGAGGTCTTCGCCGCCCGCGCCGCCAACCCGGCCACGGTGCGCGAGGCGCTGGCGCTCGCCCAGAAGGCCGCGGCCGACGGCGACCACGTCAAGGCCCTGCGCCTGGCTGAGCGGACCGAGGCGCGCCTCGAGGAGATGAAGGCCGCCCGCGGCCAGGAGGAGACCGAGAGCCGGTTCCGCAAGCTCCATGCCCGGCTCGACGCCCAGGTGAAGGCGGTGACGTCCGCGCCCCCGGTCGACCGGGAGCAGGCGGGCCTGCACGCGATGATGCAGGAGATCGTGGCCCTCGCGCTGGCCAGCGCCGACGCGGGCGACCCGGCGCGGGGGGTGCGGCAGCTGACCACGCTGGTCCCGCTGCTGCGCCGGAGCGCGCCGATCAACGCCTCGCCCCGCAACGAGCCGCTGCGGGTGGACCGGGAGGACGAGGAGAGCGTCGCCAGGGCGCTGGCGGACTACGCCCGGCTCCGCCCCCGGGTGCTGGCCGTCGAGGGGACGCCCCGCGGCTCGCGCGAGGTGGAGACGCTGCTGCGCCGGCTGAGCGCGCTGAAGGGCCGGTTCGACAAGGCGGTGGCGGCGCGCGACCTCTCGGCCGCGCCGGCGGACGTGCTCGAGCAGATCGAGGGCGTGGTGGCGGCGCTGGAGACCGCGCGCCCCGCGGCGGAGGAGGCCGAGCGCCGGCGCGCGGCGCTGATCGCCCGGATCGACGCCGAGGCGGCGCTGCTGCGCGACGCCCGCGGGATCTACGACATCGCCGGGCTGCTGACCCGCGACGTGGCCGACTTCCGCAGCGCCGACCAGGCGCTGCTCTCCTCGCTCGCCGGCCACGACCTGGAGCAGGCGGAGCGGGACTTCGCGCGGCTGCTGACCGACGCCCGCCGCCTGGTCGCCCGGCGGCCGGAGTTCGAGGCCCTGCGCGTCGACGAGCAGGCCGTGTTCGAGCGCCTGCGCCGGATCAACGACGAGAGCCGCGCGCTGGGCTACCTGCCCGCCAGCCGCCCCGAGGCGGCGAAATGGCTGAAGGCGGAGCGGGAGGCGCTGGCGCGGTTCGACAAGGCGATGGCCGCCCATGACTGGAAGGCGGCGATCCGGGAGGGGGACGCGGTGCTCGAGGCGCTGGCCGGGCTGCGGGCGGCGCAGCCCGCGGCGCTGGCCGACGACGACCGGCGCCGGGCGGCGATCCGGCGGTCGAAGGCCGCCTCGACCCTGATCGGGCGCATTCCCAAGGGGGCCGAGGTGCATCCCGACACCGTGGCGTGGAAGGAGAAGGCCCGGGCCTGTCTGCGCGGCTATCACGCGGCGATGGAGAACGGCGACGTCGTCGCCGGCGAGAAACTGGTCGCGCGGCTGGAGGGGCTCGCCGCCGAGACGGACCGCTTCGTCGACCTCGATGCGGCGACGCAGGCCACGCGCTCGGCCTCGGCCAGGGCCTATCGGCCCGTGATGGCGGGGGTGCAGGCGGCGCTGGACCTGCGGGTGGGGACGCCCAGGGGGCTCGCGGCGCAGAAGGAGGTGCGGGCGCGCTACGCGGCGTTCCAGCAGGCCAATGTCGCGGGCCGGGACGACTGGCCGCAGCGGCTGGAGGAGCTGAAGGCCGCGACGCGCACGCTGCTGGCGATGGGGCCGGCCGAGCAGACCGCCGCCGGCAGGACCTTCGACGCGCTCGACAAGGCGCGGCGCAAGCTGGGCCCGGTCTGCGAGCAGGCGCGGAGCCTCGCGCTCTCCCTGCGGCCGGCGCTGGACCGGGAGCTCGCCGATCTCGACGCCTGCCTCGCCTCGGCCGAGGCGATCGCCGCGGACATGCGGTTCATGGAGGCGGTCGAGGTCTGGATGCAGGCGGGGCGGATCGCGAAGGCGATCACGGCGCGCCGGAAGGCGGCGCAGAAGCGGCACAGGCAGGTGCGCGCCGCCTCCGACGCGCGGATGACGCCGGCGCTGCGCCAGCGGGTGCTCGCGGTGCCGGCGCTGACGCCCGGGATCCTGCCCGAGCTCGACGCGCTGCGCGACCGGCTCGCCGACCGGCTCGACGAGATCAACGCGGCGGAGGCCGGGAAGCGCTGGCAGGAGCGGCTGGAGCTGACCGGCGCGGTCGAGGCGACGCTGGCCGAGATCGAGGCGCTGAAGCCGCGCCACGACGCGCTGAAGGCGGATTTCGAGTGGCTGGACCAGCGGCTCGCGGCGAACCGCGCGGCGATCGGGGACGCCTTCGCGATGCTCCCCTGCACGCCGCGGCTCGCCGAGGCGCTGCACGCCTTCCGGCACGCCTACGCGAGCTTCCGGGACCTCTACGGCGCGCAGCGCTACGCCGAGGCCCGCCCGGCCTTCGACGCGGCGATGGGCGCGCTGGCCGACCTCGCGCCGCTGCAGGCGGAGCACGAGGCCAACAAGGCCGGCTACGAGGGGGTGCGGGCGCGGCTCGACGCCACCGCCGCGGAGCGGGTCGAGGCGGCGGGGATGCGTCCGCTGACCCCCACCTTCGAGCGGCTGCTGAAGGAGATGGCGACGGCGCGCGACGAGGTGGACGTGCGTCTCGCCGCCGCCGACGTGCCCGGGGCCGATGCGGCGGTGGACCGGCTGGAGGCGGCGCTGGCCGCGATCCAGGCCGCCGCCTGGGCGCCCGAGCGGATCGCCGCGGGCACGGTCGACCCGCGCACCGGCGCGACTCTGGCCGCCGACGCCACCGGGCCCCGCTACGAGGTGCTGCTGGCGCAGGCGGAGGCGGACCGGGAGGCGGCGACCAGGGCCATCGCCGACGCCGCCCCCGACGCGCTGCTGGCGATGCCCACCGACGCCAAGCTCGACCTGCTGGCGAAGCTGCGCGCCGGGCGCGGGCGGCTGGAGCCCGACGAGCAGGCGCTGCAGCGCAAGCTCTACGACGCGCTGCAGCCCAGCCCCGAGTTCCTGGCGCTGGAGGCGCGCCGCCAGCAGGAGCTGGCCGCGCGGATCCGCGAGGACGACGAGCTGATGGGCGCCCGCGACGCCTGGGCCGGACTGAGCATGGAGGACCGCATGGCCCTCCTGCAGCGCACGGTGACGATGGAGTGCGAGATCTACGGCATGCCCGTCGCCCGGGTGGAGTTCTTCGAGCAGGCGATGCCCGGCCCCTCGGGCTATTTCTCCCGCGAGGCGCAGGCGATGTTCATCAACACCCACCCCAGCGTGGAGATGGACGACTTCGCGATGATGCTCGACACCGTGGTCCACGAGAACGTGCACAACTACCAGGCCGAGCTGGTCCGCCGGCTGGAGGACGGGCTGCTGGAGCCGGGCGATCCGGAATACGACCAGGCGCGGATCTTCCAGGCGAACTGGGCGAGGGGCGGCTATGTCGATGCGGAGCAGGCGGACCACGCCGCCTACCGCACCCAGCCGCTGGAGGCCGAGGCCTGGTCGGCGGGGACCACCGTGCCGCTGCTGGTCCAGCCGCCGCCGCCGCAGCTGCAGCCGCAGCAGCCCCAGCAGCCGCCCGTCGACGCCGACGCCGACCCGACCGCGGCGCCCGAAGCCCTCGCCCAGGCGGAGATCCCGCAGGCGACCGGCGCCCCGACCTGAGGAGGACGAGACGATGACCGAAGCCGAGACCACGCCCGTCGCCCTCGCCTGGATCGGGAGCGACGGGGCCCGGACCCCGCTGGGCGAGGGCCGCATCGGCCCCGACGGGACGATCGTCGCGACCGCCCCCGCCCCGGGCCTCGCCGAGTGGCTGGAGGACGCGCTCGCCCGGCTCAACGCCCGCGGCGAGCTGCGGGTGATGGAGCCCGCCCCCGGCCTGCCGCCCGAGGTCCGCGCCGTGCGCCACCGCACGCTGCTGCGCGGCTCGGCCGAGTTCCTGGAGGCGCTGCCGGACTGGACGCGCCGGACGCTCGCCATCGCGCTGGAGTTCGACGCCGCCGCCTTCGACGCGCATTTCGGCCGCCTGCCGTCCCTCGACGAGGGGCCCGAGGCCGCCCCTCCGCCGGACACGCTGCCCCCTCCGCGGCCGGACCCGCTCGCGGGCATGGACCGCTACGAGGCGGAGTCCGAGGGCCCGGAGGACGAGGAGGACGATCCGGAGGAGGACGACGACCGCCCGCTCCAGCCCCTGCTGATGCCGGAGCGCTGAGCGCCTCCGCGCCGGGGACCGCGGGCCGGCGGCCTGCGGCCCGGGGCCGGCGAGCCGTCGCCGGCCCCGGGCGTCGCTTTCGCCAGCCGGCGGCCCCGCCCGCGAGGGGACGAGGCGGCGGGCAGGGGAGGGCTTCCCGGCCTGCGGTCTCGGGCGCTTTGCGTGGCGCGCCCCGGACGCGGGATCAGCGGCGGGGGCCGGCGGGCCGGCCCTTGCGGTGGGGTTTGGGGCCGGCGCCGCGGGGACGGCCGCGGGGGCCCTCGCTGCGCTCCGCGCCCGGGGGCGGGCCCTCGGAGGGGGTGACGCGCACGCCCTTCTCCAGCGTGCGGCCGGGGGAGATCGCGTCGAGGAAGGCCTCGACGCGCTCGGCGGCGATCTGCACGTGGGAGGTGGTCTCGCCGATGCGGATCGCGCCGACGTCGCGCCGCTCCAGCCCGCCGCCCGAGAGGATCATCGGCAGCAGCCAGCGCGGCTCCGCCCGCTGCTTGCGCCCGACCGAGAGCTCGAACCACTCGCTGGGGCCGAAGGCCTCGCGGGCGGGGCGCTTCGTGGTCTCGCCGGGGTCGCTCAGCTCCTCCGGCGCGGCCATGCCGGCGCGCAGGCGGCGCAGGAAGGCGGCGGCGACGCGCTCGGGGCCGTGCCGCTCCAGCAGGGCCGCGACCATCGCCTCCTCGTCCTGGGAGACGGCCTCGGCGAGGCCCGGGTCCTCGAGGATCGCGGCGTCGTCGCGGGCCAGGATCTCGGCCGGGCCGGGGGGCGAGGCCCAGGTGGTCTCGACCCCGGCGCCGGCCAGCAGCCGCTCGGCCTTGCGTCGGGCCTTGGCCGGCACGATCAGCGCGCAGAGGCCCTTGCGCCCCGCGCGCCCGGTGCGGCCGCTGCGATGGACCAGCGTCTCGGAATTGGTGGGCAGGTCGGCGTGGATCACCAGGTCGAGGCCGGGCAGGTCGATGCCCCGCGCCGCCACGTCGGTCGCCACGCAGATCCGCGCCCGCCCGTCGCGCATCGCCTGCAGGGCGTGGGAGCGCTCGGACTGGCTCAACTCCCCCGACAGCGCCACCACCGGCAGGCCGCGGTTGGAGAAGCGCGCGGCGAGATGGGCGGCCGAGGCGCGGGTGGTGCAGAACACCAGCGCCCGCTCGGCGTCGTGGAAGCGCAGGAGGTTGTAGACCGCGTTCTCCCGGTCCGCGGGAAGCACGGCGTAGGCGCGGTAGTCGATGTCGGCATGCGCCCGCCGCTCGGCGGCGGTGGTGATGCGCGCGGCGTCATGCTGGAAACGCTCGGCCAGCGCCGCGATGCCGCGGGGGACGGTCGCCGAGAACAGCAGCGTGCGCCGGTCCTCGGGCGCGGCGGCGAGGATGAACTCCAGGTCCTCGCGGAAGCCGAGGTCGAGCATCTCGTCCGCCTCGTCCAGCACCGCGGTGCGCAGGTCGGCGAGGTCGAGGGCGCCGCGCTCGATATGGTCGCGCAGCCGGCCGGGGGTGCCGACGACGACATGGGCGCCGCCCTGCAGCGCGCGCCGCTCGGCGCGCGGGTCCATGCCGCCGATGCAGGAGGCGAAGACGGCGCCGGCGGGGGCGTAGAGCCACTCCAGCTCCCGGCGCACCTGCATGGCGAGCTCGCGCGTGGGGGCGACGACCAGGCCCAGCGGCGCGGCGGCCGGGCCCAGCCGCTCGGCCCCCTGCAGCAGGTCGGCGGCCATCGAGAGGCCGAAGGCGATGGTCTTGCCCGAGCCGGTGCGCGCCGAGACCAGCGCGTCGCGGCCGGCGACGTCGGGCGCCAGCACGGCCTCCTGGACGGGGGTGAGCTCCTCGTAGCCCCGCTGGCGGAGGGCGGAGGCGAGCGGTGCGGGAACGGGCTGAGCGCCGGACATGGGGGCGACCTTCCTTGATTGCGGGCGGATGCGACCCTGGCCGACGCAATGACGCCTCCCGCGTCCGGCCGCAAGCGGGTTCGGCCGAAACGGCGACCGCGCGGGCAGTCGAGGGGGCGGGGAGCGCGGCTCAGTCCACCTCGCCGTCGATGTAGACCCAGCCGGGCCCCTCGCGGCGGAAGCGGCTGGTCTCGGTCAGGCGGCCGGTGCGGGCGCCGCGGCGCCAGGCGGCGACGAAGCGGACGCGCGCGGCGTCCTCGCCCAGGCGCTCGTGGCGCAGGATCTTGAGGCCCGTCCAGGTCTGGGCGGGGTCGAGCTCGACGACCGCCGGCCGCGTCTCCGCCGCCCAGCTGCGGCGCAGGTAGGCGGCGTCGCCGCGGCTGAAGGCGCTGTAGCGCGAGCGCATCAGCGCCTCGGCGTCGGGGGCGGGCGCGCCCAGGTGCAGGCGCCCGCAGCAGGCCGCATAGCTCCTGGAGCTTCCGCAGTCGCAGGGCTGGAACATGCGCGCCTCCTGTCGCGTGGGGGGCCGGGACCGGCGGGGGCAGGTCTAGACCCTCCGCCGCCCCGCCGAAAGCCCCGGGGGCGGGGGCGGTTCATCGCGCGGACGAGGGGGAGGGCGTATCAAGGGGCCCGGTCCGGACCAGCCTGCGCGGTCATGAGCGGGGCTCATCATCGGGATCGAGGATCCGGCATAGGGGCGGCGGGCCCCCGGTCCTATGTCTTCGCCCGAGGACCGTCTGCGCGCCGCCGGCGCGCCGGGTCCCGGCCGCCGACAGCCACGCAAGGAGCCGAGCCATGGAGCTGACCGTCAACGGCGAGACCCGCCAGGTCGACGTCGATCCCGACACCCCCCTGCTGTGGGTGATCCGCGAGGAGCTGGGCCTGACCGGCACGAAATACGGCTGCGGCATCGCCATGTGCGGCGCCTGCACGGTGCTGGTGGACGGGGTCGCCGCCCGCTCCTGCCAGACGCCGGCCGACGCGGTGGCGGGCGCGCGGATCACCACCATCGAGGCGGTGGAGGAGGACGAGGTCGGCCGCCGGGTGGTCGAGGCCTGGGTCGCCAACAACGCCCCCCAGTGCGGCTACTGCCAGTCGGGCCAGGTGATGGCCGCGGTGGCGCTGCTCAAGGAGACCCCCGAGCCCAGCGATGCGGACATCGCCGACGCGATGACCAACCTGTGCCGCTGCGGCACGTACAACGCCGTCGCCGCCGCCGTGCGCGACGCCTCCCAGGCGTGAGGCCGGCCATGACGCTGTTCGACCGCAATTCCCCCTTCCGCGCCGTCGCGCCGGATCCCGCCGCCGGCGCGCCGCTCGATGTCGCGCCGGAGCTTCCCGCCGACGGCGCGCCGCTCAACGTCTCGCGCCGGGCCTTCCTGGGCGGCGCGGGCGCGCTGACGCTCGTCGTGGCGCTGCCGATGCGCCGGGCCCGCGGCCAGGGCGCCGACGCGCCCCCGCCCCCCGCCGTCCCCGCCTTCCTGGAGCTGCGCGAGGACGGCACCGCCCTGCTGCGCAGCCCCTTCGTCGAGGGTGGGCAGGGCATCTTCACCGCCATGGCCCAGATCGTGGGCGAGGAGCTGGACCTCGCGCCCGAGGCCTTCGAGGTGGTCAACGCCCCCGCCGGCGAGGACTATCTGGTGATGGGCGGCATGCGCCTCACCGGCGGCTCGATGTCGGTGCGCATGAGCTACGCCACGATGCGCCGGCTGGGCGCCTCGGCGCGCGCCATGGTGCTGGCGGCCGCGGCCGAGGAGCTGGGCGTCGACGCCGCCGAGCTGACCACCGAGCCGGGGCGCGTGGTGCATCGGGCCTCCGGCCGCTCGCTGGGCTATGGCGCGCTGGCGCAGGCCGCCGCCGGCCAGGCCGTGCCGGCCGAGGTGACGCTCAAGGATCCCGAGAGCTTCCGCTGGATCCGCCAGCCGGTCGACCGGATCGACGTGCGCGCCAAGTCCACCGGCAAGGCCGAGTACGGGATCGACCTCGCGGTCGATAACATGCTGCTCGCCGCCGTGCGCCACGCCCCGCGCCGGGGCCAGGCGCCGGGCGAGATCGCCAACCGCGCCGAGATCGAGGCGATGAAGGGCGTGCACTCGGTCCAGCTGCTGCCCGACGCGGTCGCCGTGCTCGCCGACCGCTGGTGGCGCGCGCGCAAGGCGGTGGAGGCGCTGGAGATCGCCTGGGTCGAGGGCGTCTCGGAGACGCCGATGCCCGCCGACTTCTCCTCCGCCGGCTGGCGGGAGCGGATGGCGGCCCTGCAGGGCGACGTCGCCGAGGCCGAGGTCGAGGGCGACGCGCCCCGGGCCCTCGCCGCCGCCGCGGCGGTGATCGAGGCCACCTACGACGCGCCCTTCCTCGCCCATGGCCAGCTCGAGCCGCCCTCGGCCATCGCGCGCTTCAACGACGACGGCACGCTGGAGATCTGGACCCCCAACCAGGCGCCCGAGCAGTTCCAGGCGGTCGCGGCCGACCTCGCGGGGCTGGAACCGGCGCAGGTCTCGATCCACTCGCCGATCCTGGGCGGGTTCTTCGGGCGCCACTTCCGCTACGGCGATTCCAACGTCATGCCCCAGGCGATCGCGCTGGCGAAGGCCGCCGGCCGGCCGGTGAAGGTGCTGTGGACGCGGGAGGAGGAGTTCCTGCGCGACGCCCTGCGCCCGATGGGGGTGGCGCGCCTGCGCGCCGCGCTCGACGACGCGGGCCGGGCCGTGGCGATCGAGGCGCTGGCGATGGGCGAGGGGCCGACGGGGCGCTGGTACGGCGCGCCTCCGGGCCGGGACCCCTCGGCCGTGGAGGGGCTGGCGGGCAAGGTCTACGCCATCCCCAACCGCCGCGTGGGGCAGATCTTCGCGAAGAACCCCGCGCAGCTGGGCTACTGGCGCTCGGTCGGGCACTCGATGCACGACTTCTTCTACGAGGGGTTCCTCGACGAGCTCGCCGAGGCCGGCGGCCAGGACCCGTTCGAGCTGCGCCGGACGCTGCTCGCCGACCAGCCCCGCCACCTGGCGCTGCTGGAGGCGGTGGGCGAGCTCTCGGGCGGCTGGCGGCGCGGGCCCTTCGAGGCGCAGGACGGCTCCCGCCGCGCCCGCGGCGTGGCGATGGCCTCGCCCTTCGGCTCGGAGGTGGCGACCGTCGCCGAGGTCTCGATCGAGGCGGGCGAGGTGCGGGTCCACGACGTCTGGGTCGCCATCGACCCGGGCGAGATCGTGAACCCCGCGATCATCGAGGCGCAGGTGCAGTCGGCCGTCGCCCTCGGCCTGAGCCAGGCGCTGTTCGAGGAGGTGGTCTACGAGGACGGCCTGCCGCAGGCGCGCAACTACGACCTCTACCGGATCCTCAGCCGCTACGAGATGCCCCGGGTGCATACGCGCATCCTGCGCTCCGGCGCCCCGATGGGCGGCATCGGCGAGCCGGGCCTGCCGGGCGTGCCGCCGGCGGTGGTCAACGCGGTCGCGGCCCTCACTGGCCGGCGGATCCGCAGCCTGCCGCTGTCGAACCACGACCTCTCCGCCCAGTCGGGCTGAACCCCGCCGCGCCGGGGCGCGCTTGGCCTGCGGCCTCGCGCGCCCCGGATCCGCCCCCGTCGCGGCCCCCGAGGCGGTCTGGCCTGCGGCCCCGTCCGCGCGTCGGGCGGGCCCCGGGCGCAGGGGCCGGCCGCCTGATTTCCTGAACGGCCGCCCGGGTCTCCGGGCGGCCGTCGGCGTCGGGGGGGGCGGCGGCTCGCGGGCCGCTCCGCCCGGCTCGCACCCGTTTCAACGCCCGTGACGGGACGGCGCCCGCGCGCTTGCCCGATCCGGGCCGCGCGCGCCCTATATGGTGATCGAGACCGCCGGCGCGCCGCGCCGGTCCCGCCCGCCGCGCGCCGGCGGGCGCCTGAGCCGTCCGCCGCCCCGGCCCGGGGCGGCGCCGCATTGCGCCCGCCCCCACGCGGCGCCCGAGGGAGAGCCGAGATGACGCCCGTCGATCCGACCGAGCTCTCCCCGCCCGCGGCGGGCGGCGGGGCCCTGCGGGCGCTGGCGGGGAGGCTCGCAGGCCTCCTGCGGCCCGAGCCCTCGCCCCGCAGCGCGGCCGCCGCCCGGGCGCTGGCGCAGGAGGAGGTGGCGGGGCTGGGCTACATGCTCGCGGCCCGGCTGGCGGCGCTGGGGGTGATGGCGGTCTGGGTGCTGGCGACCCTGCCGATCGAGCGCTCCGGCCTCTATTTCGCGGTGATCGCGGCCTTCGCGGCGCTGGGCGTGCCGCCCTGGCTGCTGGCCCGCCGCGCCGGCGCGGCGAGCGCGGCGGCCGCGCCGTTCCTGATGCTGGACGCGGCGCTGCTGGCCTATGTGCTGATCTTCCCCGATTCCTACGCCACCGAGGGCTGGACGCCGCAGCTGAACCTGCGCCTGCCCTCGGTGCTCTACGTGGCGGTGTTCCTGGTCTCGGTCTCGCTGTCGCATTCGCCGCGGCTGGTGCTGCTGACCGGGCTCGCGGCCATCGGGGCCTGGACCGCGGGGGTGCTGCGGGTGGCGGCGATGCCGGGGGCGGTGGTGCAGACCTCGGTCGCCGCGCTGCAGAGCGCGGCCTCCCCCGAGGAGGTGGTGGCCGACTTCCTCGACCCCGCCGTGGTCAGCCTGACCGCGCTCTACAACCAGCTGATGGCGCTGGGCCTGATCACCCTGATCCTGGCGATGAGCGTCTGGCGCTCGCGCCGGCTGGTGCGCCGCTCGGTCGAGGCGGAGACCCAGCGCCTGGCGCTGAGCCGCTATTTCTCGCCCGAGCTGATCGGGCAGCTGGAGAAGGACCCCGGCGCGCTGGACCGCCCGACGCGGGGGCCGGCGGCGGTGCTGTTCGCCGACATGGTCGGCTTCACCACGATCTGCGAGCGCATGGGACCCGAGGCGCTGGTCGCCTTCCTGGGCGAGTTCCACGCCCGTCTCGCCCGCGCCGCCTTCGACCATGGCGGCACGGTCGACAAGTACCTGGGCGACGCGATCATGGTGCATTTCGGAACGCCTCGCGCCCGCCCCGACGACGCGGCGCGGGCGCTGGCCTGCGCGGGCGCGATGCTGGCCGCGATCGACCGCTGGAACCGGGAGCGCGCGGCCCGCGGCGAGCCGGCGGTCGAGATCGGCGTGGGCCTGCATCACGGCGAGGTCCTGGCCGGCAACATCGGCGACGCGCGGCGGGTGGAATACACCGTGCTGGGCGACGTGGTGAACGTGGCGAGCCGGCTGGAGAAGCTCTGCCGCGACCTCGACGCCCGGCTGGTGGTCAGCGACGCCTGCGTGGAGGCGGCCCGCGCCGCGGGAGCCGAGCCGCTGCGCCTCGTCCCCGGCCTCGTGCCCGACGCCTCCCGCCAGGTGCGCGGCCGGTCCGAGCCGGTGGCGGTGTGGCGGCTGTGAGGGGGGCGGTTTCCGCAGGGCCTCTCCGGGGGCAGGGGCCCCGCGGCGGAGGCTTCGCCCGCCGTCGGGAGCCGCAGGGAGCGCGGCGCCGATGCATCGGCCTTGGCGATTTCATGCCGCGGCGTCGCCTTCCGACTTGCGGAACCCCCTCCGATCCGTGGAAGAAACACGGGTCGACCGAGGGCGAACGCCCTATGCTTGTTGCAGAGCAGCAAGGCGCCAAGCGGGCGAAGCCCGCGGCCTCCCGCAGATCAGGACGAGGATTTTCGCAATGATCTTCGCTCGCTCGAGCTCGCCCGCGCCGCGCGCCCTCCGCCGCGGCTTCCAGACTTTCCGCCGCCCCGCGCGGCCCGGCCTCGCCGGCGTCGCCGCGATCCTCGCCGCCCTGGCGGCGGCCGGCTGCGCCCAGACCGGGGGGCCGACGGGCGAGACCGCCTCGGCCCCCGCGCCGCTGGAGGCGCCCGCCGCCGACGGCGCGGCCGTCGCGCCGGAGGGGACCGCCGAGGGCGAGGTCGCCGGGCTCGCCACCGCGCCGATCCCCGAGAGCTACCAGGACATGCTCGACCGCCATGCCATCGCCCTGCAGGTGCCGCAGCAGGGCAAGGCGATCCTGGTCAACGTCCCCTCCTACGAGCTGATCGCCTTCGAGGACGGGGAGCCGGTCATGCGCAGCCGGGTGATCGTGGGGCGCGACCTGCAGGGCGACCGCACGCCGGAGATGACCACCCACACCTCGGTCGTGCGCTTCCGCCCGACCTGGCGGCCGACGCCGATGATGATCTCGCGCGGCGACTACGAGGACAAGACCTGGCCCCCGGGCCCGGGCAACCCGCTGGGCCTGCTGGCGATCCGGCTGGAGCCGGGGATGCTGATCTACCTGCACGGCACCAACCGCCCGGAGCTGTTCGAGAAGGACGCGCGCGCCCTCTCCGGCGGCTGCGTGCGGGTCGAGCGCTGGGACGAGGTCGCGGCCTGGGTGCTCGACGTCGACGTCGAGGAGGTCCACCGCCTGGCCAACGGCGACCGGACCTTCGACATGGAGACCGCGGGCGTGCCGGTGATGTTCCGCTATTTCACCGAGTTTCCCGACGCCCAGGGCCAGCTCCAGGCCCATGCCGACATCTACGGGCAGGGCGGCTCGGCCTATGGGGTGGCGACGGAAGTGGCGGCGCTGGACTGACGCGCCCGCCCGCGGACCGGGCGGCCCGCCGCCCGAGGCGCTACCGCCCGCCGGCCGAGGCCTTCCCGCCCGTCGGCTGAGGCCTGAGGCCCACAACGGACGGTGGATCCGTTTCCCGCGGTTGCAATTGCTTGAATGCTCGGGCGTCGCGGGGTTGCTTTCGGTGCGTGCGGTGCAGCGCGGCCGGGACCCGGCCGGGGCAGGGCCGCCTCGCCCTGTTCGCGTCTGCGTCGCATACCGGAGGAAAGCATGCGTCTGGTCAGGATCGTCGGGGGCTTCGCGCTCGCGCTCGTCGCCCTGTGGGTCATCGTCGGAGAGCACCTGGCCGGCGCCAGCGCCGACGCGGTCGTCAACGCCCGCCTGACCACGGTGCGCGCCCCCATCGCGGGGGACCTGTCGCTGGAGCCGCGGGAGCTGGGAACCCTGGTCGAGCGAGGCGAGACCCTGGGCTCGCTCGCCGATCCGCGGGTCGACGCCATCCGCCTCGACGACCTGACGCTGGAGCGCGCCATCGCCGAGGCCGAGAGCGTGCGGCTGAAGGCCGAGATCGAGGCGATCGACGAGTCCGTCGCCGCCCTGCAGACCCGCGCCCAGGACTACGGCCTGCGCCGCCAGCGCCAGCTCGAGGCGCAGCTCGAACAGCGCCACGCCCAGGCCCGCGCCCTGGAGGCGACGCTGGAGGAGGCGCGCGGCGCGCTGAGCCGCTCGACCGAGCTGCAGTCGCGCGGGGTCGAGACCGCCGCCAACTACGACCGCTACCGCGCCGCCGCCCGGGTGGCCGAGCGCCAGCTGGAGGCCGCGCAGTCCGACATCGAGGTGGCGCAGATCGAGCTCGCCTCCGCCCGCCGCGGCGTGTTCCTGGGCGAGGGCTACAACGACGCCCCCTATTCCGAGCAGCGGATCTCCGAGCTGACGGTGCAGCGGCGCCTGCTCGCCGCGCAGCTCGGCGAGCAGCAGGCCCGGCTCGCCGCCATCGAGCGGCGCGTGGACGACGAGCGCCGGCGGGTGGCGGAGCTGCGCTCGGCCACGCTCAGGGCCAACGTGCGCGGGCGGGTGTGGTCGTTCCTGGCCGCCGACGGCGAGCGGCTGCAGCGCGGCCAGGACGTGATGCGGCTGGTGGACTGCGGCTCGGTCCTGGTGACGGTGTCGGTGGCCGAGTCGGTCTACAACGGCCTCGCCGTCGGCGACACGGCCGAGTTCCGCCCCTCCGGCTCCGACCGGGTGTTCGAGGGCACGGTGCTGCGGCTGGCGGGCGCGGGGGCGGCGACCATCTACCAGAACCTCGCCGTCGCCCCCTCCGAGCGGCATCTGGAGCGCTACGACGTGGCGGTGGAGGCGCCGGGTCTGGACGCCGACGCCGAGTTCGGCTGCGCCATCGGCCGCACCGGGCGGGTGTTCTTCGAGACGCGCCCGCTGGACGGGCTGCGTCGCCTGTTCGAGTGAGGCGGGCATGGACCTGGCTCTCGACTGGCCCCGCCTGAGCGAGCTGCAGTCGGCCTGGGTGCAGGTCGTGCTGGTGATCGGGCTGGGGCTGCTGGCGGCGGAGTTCGCCGATCGGCGCAAGTCCAGCCACCGGGCGGTGGTCTTCGCGATCTCGGGCCTGCTGGCGATCCGCTACGCCTGGTGGCGCGCGACCGAGACGCTGGCCCCCTTCGGCCTGACCTGGGACTGCCTGGCGAGCTGGAGCTTCTTCGCCATCGAGGCCGGCGCGATCCTGTCCTCGCTCTCGGCCTTCACCCTGCTCAGCCGCACCCGGGCCCGCCACGAGGAGGCGACCCGCCACGCCGGCTGGTGGGGAAGCGCGCCGCCGCCGCGGGTGGCGATCATGATCGCCACCTACAACGAGAGCCGCGAGGTGCTGGAGCGCACCATCGTCGGCGCCAAGGCGCTGCGCCATCCCAACAAGGAGGTGCTGATCCTCGACGACGGCAGGCGCGAGTGGCTGGGCGAGTTCTGCCGCGAGCTGGGCGTGCGCCATGTCGTCCGCCCCGACAACAGCCACGCCAAGGCGGGCAACATCAACCACGGGCTCGACCTGCTGCGGGCCGAGGGGCCGCCGGCCTACGTGGCGGTGCTCGACGCCGACTTCGTGCCGCACCAGGGGTTCCTGTCGCGCACGCTGGCGCTGTTCCACGAGCCCGACGTGGGGCTGGTGCAGACGCCGCAGCACTTCTTCAATCCCGACCCGATCCAGCACAACCTGGGGCTCTCGCGCTCCTATCCCGACGAGCAGCGGTTCTTCTTCGACCACCTGCAGCCCGCCCGCGACGCCTGGGGGATCGCCTTCTGCTGCGGCACCTCCTCGATCGCGCGCTGGGAGGCGCTGGAGGCGATCGGCGGCTTCCCGACGGGCTCGATCACCGAGGACTTCCTGCTGACCCTGACCATGCAGGACCGGGGCTGGCGGACCGTCTACCTCAACGAGCCGCTGACCGAGGGGCTCGCCCCCGAGGGGCTGAAGGAATACGTCACCCAGCGCGCGCGCTGGTGCCTGGGGCTGATGCAGATCGCCCGCGGCCGGCTGGGGCCGCTGTCGCGCAACGGCCTGCGCTGGGTGGACCGCTGGTCGACGCTGGATTCGGTGCTCTACTGGACCTCGACCTACACCTTCCGGCTGGCGGCGCTGACCTATCCGCTGCTCTACTGGTTCTTCGGGCTGACCGTGGTCGACGCCCGGGTGCCGGAGGTGGTCTCGTTCTTCGGGGTCTATTTCGTCTGGGTGCTGCTGGCGCTGAACGTGATCTCGCGCGGGCTGGTGGTGCCGCTGGTCAACGACGTCAGCCAGATGCTGGGGGCGATCCCCATCGCCCGGGCGGCCTGGACCGGGCTGATCCAGCCCCACGGCCACCCGTTCAAGGTCACCGCCAAGGGCGGGGACCGCGACCAGATCGTGGTGCAGTGGGCGCTGATGCGCCCGTTCCTGATCCTGGCGGGGCTGACGCTGGCCGGGCTCGTGATCGGCATCGTCTCGCCGCTCTTCGCCTTCGGCGAGGCGGGGGACGGCAAGACGGTGATCCTGTTCTGGACCGTCTACAACCTGCTGGTGCTGGCCCTGACCATCCTGTGCTGCATCGAGCTGCCGCGGGCCGAGAAGCATGTCGCCGACGTGCCCGAGCGCGCCTCGCTGGAAGTCGACGGCGGGCGGGTGCGGGTCTGGCTGGCCGAGCTGACCTCGGAGGGGGCGCGGGTGCGCGGCGTCCAGCCCGCGACGGGCCTGCCGGCGGTGCTGCACATCGCCGACGTGGGCGCGGTCGAGGCGGTGGTGCGCGCCGCCTCCGGCGACGGCGTGCGCCTGCGCCTGACCCCCACCGCCGAGCAGCGCGAGGCGATGCTGCGCCGCTTCTACACCGAGGGCGACGCCCCCGGCGCCACCCGCACCCGGCTGATGGGCCTCGCCGGCGACTTCTCGGCCCGGCTGCTGGGGATCAAGCGCTAGGCGGGGGGCCGGGGCCGCCCGGCCCCCCCCTCAGCCGCGGCCCGCCTCAGCCGCGGCGGGCCTGCAGGCGGGCCAGCGCGTGGGAGAAGCGGGCGAGATCGGCGGTGCGGCGCGATTCGGCGGGGTACTCGTCCTCGCCGTCCGCGATCCTCTCGGCCGAGCGGGACAGGCGGTCGAAGGGCTGCGCCACCAGCCAGCCGAACAGCAGCGTCGCGACGAAAGCCCCGGCCGCGGCGAGGACCAGCACCAGCTGGAAGCCCCGCTCCGCCCCCTGGCGCTGCTCGGCCAGCAGCGCCGGGTCGACGCGGGCCACCAGGCTCCAGCCGAAGGCGGGCAAGTCGCGCCAGGTCATCGAGGGCACCACCGCCGACAGCGAGGAGACGCCGTCGGGCCAGGTCTCGACCACCGCCGACTGGGCGCCGACCGAGGCGGCGCGGATGCTGGCGAGGTTGAAGGTCGCGCCCTGCAGGCTCTCGGGCCCGATCACCACCGTGCCCTCGCGGTCGACCACGATCGCCTCGATGCCCACCATCCCCGCCGTCTCCTCGAGATAGCGGCGCGCCCAGGCGAAGTTGACGTGGAAGCCCACCACGCCGGCGGCGCGCCCGTCGGGCCCGGGGATCGGGGCGGCGAGGTCGAGGAACCGCTTGGGCGCCCCGTCCTCGTCCCGCGGCAGCAGGTTCGCCAGCAGCTTGGCGTCGTGCACGTCGCCGGCGAAGGGGCCGCGCAGCCCCTCGTCGAACCACGGCCGGCCGGTGACCGAGGCGCCCTCCAGCATCCCGTTCGAGGCCGCCGTCACCGTGCCGTCGAGCGCGGCGATTCCCGCCCAGGAGATCCGCTCCCCGTCGCCCACCACCAGGTCGAGCGCCGGGCGCGCCCGCGCCGCCTCGGCCGGGGCCACGCTGGGGGCGAGGGTGGCGACGTCGTTCCAGTCGGCATGAATCGCGCGCATGAACAGGCGCGCCACGGCGGAGGCGCGCTGGGAGGTGACCTCCTCCAGCACCTGCCGCTCGAACCGCAGCGAGACGTCGCGCGCGGCGACGGCGAGCCCGGCGGCGAGCGCGGCGTAGACCGCGGCGGCGAAGATCAGCAGCTGGACCAGCAGGGTGGGACGCAACGCTCTGGAAGACATGACGCATTCTCCTTCGGGGGGCGGCGGCAGCTTGCCCGAACTTGCCGCCGCGCGCCATCGAATGCGCGCGGCGTCCCCCGGCGCAGGCCCGCGCCCGCGCGCCGACGCCGGGGGCCCGTGGGACGGGCGGGCGCGGGGCCCGGGCCGCGCCGGCCGGGGCTCGGTGGGGCCCCGGCGTGGCGACGGGCCGCAGCCGCGCGGGGGCGGGCCGGTCGTCCTGTTTACGAACCCTTTGCCTTGTTGGGGAAGGATCGCCCACGGCCGCGGCCCGCCGCGCGCGGGGCCGGGCGGAGGGAGGACGGCATGATCCTGGCCACGCGCAGCGAGCCTCGCCTGGCGGTCATCGTGATGGCCGCGGTCGGCCTGTCCGTGGTGCTCGCCGCGGTCCTGGTTTCCGCCGGGCTGGAGGCGCGCCTGCGCGAGCAGGCCCTGTCGCGCAGCGCCGCCGAGCTGGGCTTCCGCGCCCGCCTGGTCTCGTCCCGGGTCGAGAGCTACCTGCGCCTCGCCGACGGCCTGTCGCGCACGCCCCCCCTGGCCGGGCTCGACCGCGCACGGGAGAGCGGGGTCGACTGGCTCGACGGCTCCACCCGCGCGCAATGGATGACGCGGCTCGCCACCATCTTCCTCTCCACCCTGCGGGCGGAGGAGGTGGTGTTCCAGGCCCGCTACCTCGACGCCGAGGGGCGCGAGGTGGTGCGCCTCGACCGGCTGGAGGGGCGGCTGGCGCGCACCGACGACGCCGAGCTCCAGGACAAGAGCGGCCGGCCCTATATGCGGACCGCCCGCGCCCGCGGCGCCTCGCCGGCCTTCCTGTCCCCGATCGAGATGAACCGCGAGCAGGGCGCGCTCGACCCCCGGCTGATCCCGACCCTGCGCGCCGTCGCGCCGGCGCTGGACCCCGCGGGGGAGGTGATCGGCTTCGTGATCCTCAACCTCGACATGCGCGCGATCCTGGCCGAGGCGGCGCCCGAGGCCGGGCCGGAGGGCGTGCCGCGCCTGATCGACGCCGAGGGCCGCTATGCGGCGACCCTGCAGCCCGCGCGGATCCAGGCCATGGTCCAGGCGCGGGAGGGCGCCGCCTGGATCGACCAGCCCGCCCTGGCGGCGCGGCTGGCGGAGGGGGAGGCCTTTCCCTTCGCCCACGCCGCGCCGACGCCCGACGCCGCGGCGCTGCTGGTGGCCGCGCCGATGCGCTTCCCCCGCATGGTCCCCCCGGTCCCCTACATGGCGATCTGGGAGCGGTCGGCCGAGCCGGTCGACGCGCTGCTCTCGGACTCGCGCGCCGAGGCGCTGCTGGCGGGCCTGGGCGCGGCCGTCGCCGCCGGCGGGCTGGCGCTGCTGCTGGGCCGGCGGCTGGCGCGGCCGCTGCGCCGGCTCGCCGCCGCGGGGGAGGCGGTGACCGGCGGCGTCGATCCCGAGGCGGTCGACTGGCCCGACGAGGGCGTGCACGAGGTCCGCCGCACCTCCGCCGCCTTCCGCGAGATGGCGATCCGCGCCCGCGACCGCCTCGACGAGATCCGCGCGCGGGAGGCGCGGCTGGCGGCGGTGATGGACGGCGCCGTCAACGGGATCGTCTCGATCGACGCCGGCGGGCGCATCCGCTACGTCAACCGCGCCCTGCTGGAGATGTTCGGCTACACGCGCGAGGAGCTGCTGGGCCGCGACGTCTCGGTCCTGGCGCCGGAGCCGCACGCCTCCGCCCATGCCGGCTATCTCGCGGCCTACGCCCGCACCGGCAAGGCCCGGATCCTGGGCCGCGCGCTGGAGACGGAGGCGGTGCGCGCCGACGGGACGCGCTTCCCGGTGCGGCTCGCGGTCTCCGCCCACCGGGTCGACGGCGCGCCGACCTACACCGGCCTCGTCGCCGACCTCTCGGAGGAACGGCGGACCGAGCGGATGAAGACCGAGTTCATCTCCACCGTCAGCCATGAGCTGCGCACGCCCCTCGCCTCGATCAAGGGGGCGTTGTCGCTGCTGCGCGCGGGCGTGGCGGGGGAGCTGCCGGCGGCCGCCGACGAGATGCTCGACATGGCCCAGAGCAACGGGGAGCGGCTGATCCGCCTGATCAACGACCTGCTCGACATCGAGAAGATCGAGGCCGGCGGCATGAGCTTCGAGCGCGCGGCCCTGGACCTGCGGGCGCTGGCGGCCGCAGCGCTCGCCGAGATGGGCTCGATGGCCGAGGTGCGCGGCGTGCGCCTGGTGCTGGCCCCCCCCGACCGGCCGGGGCCCGCGCTGGTCGAGGGCGACGCAGGGCGGCTGTCGCAGGTGCTGGCGAACCTGGTCTCGAACGCGGTCAAGCACTCCGACCCCGGCGACGCGGTGACCGTCTCGGTCGCCCGCTCCGGCCCCGACTGGCGGGTGGCGGTGCGCGACCGGGGGCCCGGCGTGCCGGCGCAGTTCCGCGACCGGATCTTCGGCCGCTTCGCCCAGGCCGACGCCTCCGACAGCCGGGCGCGCGGGGGCGCCGGCCTGGGGCTGAGCATCGCGCGCGCCATCGTCGAGGCGCATGACGGCGTGATCGGCTTCGACTGCCCGCCGGAGGGCGGCTCGGTCTTCGCCTTCCGCCTGCCGGCGGCGGAGCCGCAGGAACCGGCCCGGGCCGAGGCCGAGCCGCCCCGGCGTGCGCCCTTCGTCGCCGTGTTCTGCCGCGACCCCGAGCGGCGCGAGGCGCTGGCGCGCACGGTCGCCGCGCTCGACCTCGCGCCCGAGCCGGCCGCGACGGTCGCGGCGACGCTCGCCCTTCTCCCCGGGCGGCCGCAGGCGGTGCTGATGGACTGCGGCCTCGAGGGCGACGACTGCCGGCGCATCGTCGAGGGGCTGCACGCGGCCGACCCCGGCGGCGCGATCCCCGCGATCCTGCTGGCCGGCGGCGCGCCCGCCCCGGGCCTGCCGCCGGCCGCCGGGCCGCTGGAGGTGCTGGAATGGCCCGCCGACCGCATCGATCCCGAGCGCCTGCGCCGGATCCTCGCCGACCGCCTGGGCCGGGGCGCGCGGGTGCTGCTGGTGGAGGACGACGACGACCAGGCCCGGCTGCTGGCCCGGGCGCTGGAGGGGCTCGCCGTCCCCGCCCGCGCCGCCAGCTGCGCCGAGGCCCGCGCGATGCTGGAGGGGGCCGCCTGGGACGCGGTGATCCTCGACCTGCGCATGCCCGACGGCCGGGGCGAGAGCCTGATGGGCGCGATCCGCGACGCCGCCGCCGGCGCGCCGCTGGTGCTGGTCTATTCGGTCGAGGAGGCCCGCGGCGCCCTGCGCGAGCAGGCCGCCGCCGCCTTCCTGAAATCGGCGATCGAGCCGCGCGACCTGGCCCAGGCCCTGGCCGAGCTGCTGCGCCGCCGCGCCGGGACCGGCGGGCCGCAGCCTCCCGGCGGGGCCGGGGACCCGCCGCCCGACCCCGCCGCGGACCCGCAGGAGGAGCGCGTCGATGCCGAACGCGGCTGAACTGACCCGCATCGCCTGCGTCGAGGACGAGCCGGACCTGCGCCGGATCTGCGAGCTGACGCTGACCCGGCTGGGCGGCTTCGAGGTGGCGACCTATGCCGACGGCCCCTCGGCGCTGGCGGGGCTGGCGGGCTTCGACCCGGACCTGCTGCTGCTCGACGTGATGCTGCCGGGGCTCGACGGGCCGGCGGTGCTGGCCGCGCTGCGCGCGCGCCCCGAGTTCGCGGAGCTGCCGGTGGCCTTCATGACCGCCAAGGCCCAGCCCGCCGAGATCGCCCGCTTCCGCGCCCTGGGGGCCTGCGACGTGATCGTCAAACCCTTCGACCCGATGGCCCTTTCGGACCGGGTGCGAGGCATCTGGGCGAAGCTGGAGGAGCCATGATCGACGCCGGCCTTCGCGGCGAGCTGCGCAAGCTGATCGCCGCCTTCGTGGAGAACATGGGCGCGATGACCTCGGAGATGGAGGCGGCGCTCGCGGCCGGCCGCCGGGGCGAGGCCGACGGCGCCGCCGCCTGGGACCTGCTGCGCATGCAGACCCACCGGATCTCGGGCAGCGGCGCCTCCTTCGGCTTCACCGAGATCGCGGCGACGGCCCGGCGCATCGACCTGCACGCCGCCGCCACGCTGGAGAGCGGCGCCGCCTCCGCCGCCGCCGCCCCGCCGTGGGAGGACGAGCTGGTCGCCCGCGACCTGCCGGAGCTGCGCCGCCTGGTCGACCGCGCCGAGCCGACCGACTCGCCCCTCTACCCCGCCGACTGAGCCGGCCCCCTCCGGCGCCGGGGGCAGGGGGGCGGACCCCGGGCTCGACCCGGGGCCTCCGCTTGCGGGGGGCGCGGGGTCAGTCCCGGGGGAGCTGCGCCCAGGGGCGGGCGGCGGCGTCGCGGGCGGCGAAGGCGGCGATGGCCTCGGCGTGCGACAGGGTCAGGTCGACGTCGTCCCAGCCGTTCAGCAGCTTGGTGCGCCAGACCGGGTCGACCGCGAAGCGGATCGGGGCGCCGGCGCCGCGGATCTCCTGGCGCTCGAGGTCGACGGTCAGCTCTCCGCCCCGCTCCAGGGCGGCGAGCAGGGTCTCGGCCTCCGCCTCCTCGACCGTGGCGGGCAGCAGGCCGTTGTTGACGGCGTTGGAGGCGAAGATGTCGCCGAAGCTCGGCGCGATCACGCAGGCGAAGCCGAAGTCGGCGAGCGCATAGACCGCCGCCTCGCGCGACGACCCGCAGCCGAAGTTCCGCCGCGCGACCAGGATCCCGGCGCCCGGATAGGCGTTCACCGGAAAGGCGGGGTCGAGCGCCCCCGCCTCGCCCCGGCGCAGGTCGTGGAGGAGGAAGTCGCCGTAGCCCTCGGACCGGGGCCGCGACATGAAGCGGGCCGGGATCAGCTGATCCGTGTCGACGTTGGACAGCGGCAGCGGACAGGCGGGCGCGGTCAGCGTGACGAAGGGCTGCATCAGGCGGTCTCCCCCAGGATCTCGCGCACGTCGGCGAGGCGGCCGGCGACGGCGGCGGCGGCGACCATCGCCGGGCTCATCAGGTGGGTGCGGGCGCCGGGCCCCTGCCGCCCCTTGAAGTTGCGGTTGGTGGTCGAGGCGCAGCGCTCCCCCGGGGCGGCGATGTCGCCGTTCATGCCCACGCACATCGAGCAGCCCGACGCGACCCATTCGAGGCCCGCGTCGGTGAACACCCGGTCCAGCCCCTCCTGCTCCGCCTGCGCCTTGACGATCATCGAGCCGGGGGAGACGAGGCCCGGCACCGCCGCCCGCCGGCCCTTCAGCACCGCGGCGGCGGCGCGCAGGTCCTCGATCCGGGCGTTGGTGCAGGAACCGATGAAGACGCGGTCGACCATCACCTCGGTCAGCCGCTGGCCGGGGCGCAGGCCCATGTAGTCGATGGCCTCGCGGGCGTGCGCCGCGCGGGAGGGGTCCTCGATCCGGGCGGGGTCGGGGACGGCGCCGTCGATGGGCAGGGCGTCCTCGGGCGAGACGCCCCAGGTGACCGTCGGGGCGATGGCGGCGGCGTCGACGACCACCTCGCGGTCGAAGGCGGCGTCGGCGTCGGAGGGCAGGGCGGACCAGGCCTCGACGGCGGCCTCGAAGGCCTCGCCCGCGGGGGCGTAGGGCCGGCCCTTCACGAAGGCGAAGGTGGTCTCGTCCGGCGCCACCATCCCGCAGCGCCCGCCGGATTCGATGGAGAGGTTGCAGAGCGTCAGGCGGCCTTCCATCGACAGGCCCCGCACCGCCTCGCCGGCGTATTCGATGGCATGCCCCCGGGCGCCGTCCGCGCCGACCCTGGCGATGAAGGCGAGCGCCATGTCCTTGGCGGTGATCCCGGGCGCGAGGCGCCCGTCGAAGCGCACCCGCATCCGCTTCGGCCGGCGCTGCCACAGGGTCTGGGTCATCAGCACATGCGCGACCTCCGAGGCGCCGATGCCGAAGGCGATGGTCCCGAAGGCGCCATGCGTGGACGTGTGGGAATCGCCGCAGACCATGGTCAGGCCGGGCAATGTGAACCCCTGCTCGGGGCCCATGACGTGGACGATGCCCTGGCGGGGGTCGTTCAGGCCGAAGAGGCGCACGCCTTGTTCAGTCGTATTCGCCTCCAGCCGGCGGACCATGTCGGCGATCTGCGGCTCGGCCCGGCCGAGGTCGCGGGTCCGGGTGGGCACGTAGTGGTCGGCGATGCCGATGGTCAGCTCGGGCCGCGCCACGCGGGCGCCGCGCTCGCGCAGCTTGGCGAAGGCGTGGTGGGAGCCCTCGTGCACGAAATGCCGGTCGATCCACAGGAGCGACTGGCCGTCCTCGCGCTCGTGGACCACGTGGCGGTCCCAGATCTTGTCGAACAGCGTGCGGGGTCGGGTCATGGCGGCAGCCTCCTCGGGGAGGGAGATCGGGTTGCGGAGCGGCGTGGGGAAGGCCCCGCGCTCAGAGCGAGGCGAAGGCGGCGGGGCCGAGGGCCTCGAGCCAGGCGGCGTAGTCCTCGGCGGCCTCCTCCGGGGTCATGAAGCGGAAGTCGAAGTCGCGGGCGAAGCGGGCGGCGCTGATCGGGGCGCGGGTGCGCGTCAGGTCGTCGTTGTAGGCGAGGTCGCCCTCCTCCGTCGCCTCGCCGGTCATCGACCAGGCGGCCGGCATCCGCCGCCCCAGCGCCTGCGCCAGCAGGCAGGGCCGCCAGCAGGCGCCGGCGGAGAGGTTGTAGACGTCGTGGGGCAGGCGCTCGGCCTGCAGGAGCACCGCCAGCGCCCGGGCGATGTCGCGCGCCGAGGTCCAGTCGCGCCCGCCCGCGGGGGACATCGCCACCGGCAGGCCGGCGAGGATGCGCTTCGCGGTCTGGAACGGGGGCGAGAGGGTCTCGCGCACGCCGGTGTCATGCTCCCACGGGCCGAAGAGCGCGGTGATGCGGGCGCGCACGGTGGTCAGGCCGTCACGCGAGGCCTCGGCGACCAGCGCTTCGGAGGCGAGCTTGGTGAAGCCGTAGAGGCTGGCGGGGGTGGGCTCGCGGTCCTCGCTCACCGGCGCGCCCTCGAAGGGGGCGGCGCCGTAGACGGCGGAGGAGGAGGGGTAGACGACGCGGGCGACGCCCGCGCGGCGCGCCTCGTCCAGCAGGATCGCGGTGGAGAGGGTGTTGACCTCCACCGCCACGCGGGCGGGGGTCAGGGCGGCCTTCGGGCCCAGGGTGACGGCGGCGGCGTGCACGACGCCCTCGACGCCCTGCACCGCGAGGCTGACCGCGGCGCGGTCGCGCACGTCGGCGCGCAGGATCTCGACCCGGCCGGGCAGGGCGCAGAAGCGGGCGAGCGCCGCCTGCGGCAGGGGGCGGTCGTTGAGGGCGCGCACGCGATGGCCCTGGGCGAGCAGATGCTCCACCAGGTTGAGGCCGACGAAGCCGCCGGCCCCGGTGACGAGATAGGTCATGCGATCTCCCTTGCGGCCTTGTGGCCGGAGTAGACGGCCTCGACCGCGGTGCGCGGGGCCACCGCGTCGCCGATCTGGACGACGGGCAGGCCCTCGGCCCGCAGCGCCAGCCACAGGGACTGGTCGTAGGCGGCGTGGTCGGCGAGGACCACGGCGGACAGGGGGCCCAGGGTCTCGGTCTGGCCGCAGGAGAGATCCTCGAGCGTCAGCGTGGCGCCGTCCCAGTGCGTCGCGCGGCGCATCGTGCGGATGCGCACGCCCGCCTCGCGCAGGCGCTTCGCGGCGGCGAGGGTCGAATAGATCGTGGTGCGCCAGGCGAAGGCGGCGGGGGCCACCAGCACCGTGACCGACTTGCCGAGGTCCGCCAGCCGCTCGACGACCGAGAGGGCGGTCCATTCGCCGGTGAGGTCGACGAAGGCGAGCCGCGCGCCCAGCGCCTCGGGCCCGGCCAGCGCCTCGGTCGGGGAGAAGACGCGGGCGCCGCCGGGCAGGGCGGGGCGCGTGGGGGTCGAGCCGGTGGCAAGCAGGATCCGGCCGGCCCCAAAGGCGCGGATCGCCCCGGCGTCGGCGCGCCGGTTCAGCTCCACCGCCACCCCGAGCCGGTCGAGCGCCCGGAGCTGGTGGTCGAGAAACCGCCCGAAGGCCGCGCGCTTCGGCATCGCCTCGGTCCACAGCAGCTGGCCGCCGAGACGGTCCGTCGCCTCCCACAGGGTCACGGCATGGCCGCGGGCGGCGGCGGTGCGGGCGGCCTCGATGCCGGCGGGGCCGCCGCCGACGATCAGGACGCGGCGGGGTTCGGGGGCGGGCAGGGCCTCGGGCTCGGGCCACTCTCCCTCGACGCCTGCCATGGGGTTGACCAGGCAGCGCAGGGGCAGGTTGCGCTCCAGGTTCTGGGCGCAGCCCTGATTGCAGGCGATGCAGGGGCGGATCTCGTCCTCGCGCCCCTCGACCGTCTTCCTGACGATCTCGGGTTCGGCGAGGTGAGCGCGGGCCATGGCGACCGCGTCGGCGGTCCCCTCGGCGATGGCGGCCTCGGCCTCGGCGAGCGTGGTGAAGCGGCAGACGGCGAAGACCGGGGCGGGGATCCCCTCGATCCGCAGGGTGGCGCGGATGCGGGCGGGCAGGTCGCGGAAGGGCGCCGGGTCCATCGCCATGTCCGCCATCTGCGTCGCGAGCGAATACGAGGCGTGATAGGCGGAGTGGGAGACGTTGAAGAAGTCCACCCGCGCCGCCCGCGCCAGCCGCACCGCGGCGCGCTCGGCCTCGGCGATGTGCAGGCCGCCCTCGACCCATTCCTCGCCCGAGAGACGGATGCCGAGGCAGAGGTCCGGACCAATCGCCTCGCGCACCGCGGTGAGCACCCGGATCGGCAGGCGCAGGCGGTTCTCGAGCGAGCCGCCGTAGGCGTCGGTCCGCCGGTTCGACAGGGGCGAGAGGAACTGCTGCAGGAGGTGGCCGTGGGCCATCTGCAGCTCGATCCCGTCGAAGCCGGCCTCGACCAGGTTGCGGGCGGTGACCACGTGGGCCTCCACCGCCTCGTCCATGTCCCATTCGTCCATGGCGCGGGGCGGCAGGGCGGTTCCCGACCACGGCACGGCGGAGGGTCCCCAGGAGACGGTGCGCTCGAAATCCCCCTCCACCTGCCGGCCGAGATGGATGATCTGGCCCAGGATCCTCGCGCCCTCGGCCTTCACCGCGGTGGTGATTCGACGGAACGGCTCGATGCAGGAGGGGTCGAAGCCCTGCACCGCCTGCGGCCGGCCCAGCGAGTTCAGGTGCACGCGGATCGATTCGAAGATGATCGCACCCACGCCCCCCCGGGCGCGCGCCACGTGGTAGTCGAGGTGGCGCTGCGAGGGCAGGTGACGCTCGCCGAAATTGGTCGTGTGCGCGGGCACCACGATGCGGTTGCGCAGGCGGATCGGGCCGAGGTCCAGCGGCGAGAGGACATGCGGAAACGCGCCGGATCGGTCTGGGAACATGGGCCTTCGGGTCCTCCTGCCGGACGGGGTGGGGGCGCGTCCCGGGGTTTCGATGGGTCCGGACAATAAGGGTGTTGACGGAACCTGTCACGTCTTTCATACAGGATTTGCCTCATGTGCAAGACAGGTGAGCGAGTTTCGTGAGACAGGCCACCGATCCCCTCAAGACCCAGCGCGTCTACCTGCTGCTGCGCGACCAGATCGTCTCGGGCGAACTGGCGGCGGGCGCCCGCCTGCCGGGCGAGCCGACGCTGGCCGAGGATCACGAGGTCAGCCGCGTCACCATCCGCCGGGCGTTGGGCCGGCTGGCCGAGGAAGGCCTGATCATCAAGCGCGCCGGCTCCGGCACCTATGTGCGCGAGGCGCAGCCGCGGGTGCGCGCGGCCATCGCCGACGTCTCCAACGTGTTCTCCAACCTCATCGAGATGGGCCGCTCGACCGAGGCGCGCCTGATGGCCTTCGACTACATGGCGCCCCCCGCGATGGTGCGCGAGGCGCTGGGGCTGGAGGCGGACGAGCGGGTGCAGCGCTCGGTCCGCGTGCGCCTGGTGGACGGCGCGCCCTTCTCGCACCTGACCGCGCATGTGCCCGAGCGGATCGGCCGTGACTGGTCCCGCGACGAGATGAACCGCGAGCCGCTGCTGTCGCTGATCGAGCGCGCCGGCTTCGCCCCCGCCCGCGCCCGCCAGGAGATCTCGGCGGTGCTGGCGGGGCCCGAGGTGGCCGAGGCGCTCGACGTCTCGGTCGGCTCGCCGCTGGTGGCGCTGACCCGCGTGGTGTTCGGGGCGCGGGACGAGGCGCTGGAGCATCTCCAGGCCCTCTACCGTCCCGACCGCTACCACCTGAGCATGGACCTGGTGCGCGCCGCCGGCGCCGCGGGCGGGCGCTGGAAGCCCGCCGCGGCCCCGGCCGGCGCGCCAGAGCCCTCCGATCCCTAACCAGAAGCGGGCGCCGGGGCTCCGGTCGAACCCGCCTGCCTCCATCCCTCGAACCAAGATGGCGCAAGCCAGCAGGAAGGTGATCCGATGACGAAGATGACGGGACAGACCCGCCGCGCGATCCTCAAGGGCGGCGTCGCGGCCGCCGCGGCGGCGACGCTGGGCGCGCCCACGGTGCTGCGCGCGCAGCCCGCGAGCGTGAAGATCGGCCTCTTGCAGCCGATGTCGGGCTTCCTCGCGCAGGCCGGCGACCTCGCCTCGATCGGCGCGCGCTTCGCGGTCGACGAGATCAACGCCGCCGGCGGGATCAAGGCGCTGGACGGCGCCCAGATCGAGCTGCTGGTGGGCGATTCCAAGTCCAACGCCGAGGCCGGCGCGCAGGAGGTCGAGGCGCTGAACGAGGCGGGCGTGGTCGCCATCGGCGGCGGCTTCGCCTCGGGCATCTCGCTGACCGCGACCCAGGCGGCGGCGCGGCATTCGCTGCCCTTCCTGGTCGACAGCGCCACGGCGGATTCGATCACCGGGCGCGGGCTTGCGAACACCTTCCGCCTCGGGCCGAACTTCTCGATGGCGACCGAGGTGGCGCTGCAGAACCTGATCCGGCTGAACGAGGCCGCGGGCAACCCTGCGAAGACCGTGGCGCTGGTGCATGAGGACGGGCTCTTCGGCGCAGGCCTCGCCCAGGTGATGCAGGAGAAGCTGCCGGGGCTCGGCTTCGAGATCCTCGAGACGATCTCCCACCCCACGCCCGCGCGCGACATGTCGAACGTGGTGCTGCGCCTGCGCTCGCTGCAGCCGGACCTGGTGATCCCCTCGCACTACTACAACGAGTTCGTGCTGATGGCGCGCACCATGCAGCAGCAGCGGGTGCGCCCGATGGGGGTCTATGCGGTGTTCGGGGGGGCGGCGTCGTCCTACCAGTTCGTCGCGGAATACCCCGAGGCGGCCGAGGGCGTCTTCGACTGCAACCACTGGGGCGACCCGTCGAACCCCACGGACGCCGAGCTGAAGGCCGCGGTCGAGGGGCAGGGCAAGCACTACGCCTACAACACGCCGATCAACTACTCGGTCGTGAAGGTGCTGGCCGAGGCGATCGAGAAGGCCGGCGCCGCGGACCGCGAGGCGGTGACGGAGCAGCTGAAGACCGCCGAGTTCGGTTCGGGCGTGATGCCCTACGGCACGACGAAATTCGGCGAGGACGGGCAGAACGTGAACGCCCTGCCGCTGAACACCCAGGTGCAGGACGGCAAGATCAACGTGATCTACCCCGACGCCTTCGCCCAGTCGAAGCCGGTGTTCCCGGTCAACGGCTGACGCCGCGCCCCGGGGCCGCCGCGCGCGGCCCCGGACCCCCGGCCCGCCGGTCGCGCCTCCGGGCCGCGCCCGGGCCGCGGGCCCCCGCCGCGCCGGCCTTCGCCGGTCCCGTCCCCTTCCGACGCGAGCGCCCATGTATTCGCCCCTCATCGTCGCCGAGGCACTGCTGAACGGTCTGATGCTCGGCGCGGTTTACGCGCTGATCGCGCTGGGCCTGACGCTGATCTACGGCGTGCTGCATATCGTGAACTTCGCCCACGGGGCGCTGCTGACGGTCGCCATGTTCGGCGTCTGGCTGCTGGCCGAGCATCTGGGCGTCGATCCCTACCTCTCGATCCTGGTGATGGCGCCGGCGATGTTCGCCCTCGGCTACGCCGCGCAGCGCTTCGTCATCGGGCCGGCCTCGCACGGGTCCGACAACTCGATCCTGCTGGTGACGCTGGGCCTCTCGATCATCATCGAGAACGGGCTGCTGGCGGGGTTCCGCTCCGACACCCGCACCATCGACACCGACTACGCCTTCCAGGTGGTGGAGCTGGGGCCGCTGCTGCTGTCCTTCCCCCGCGTGGTGGGCCTTTTCGTGGCGCTGCTCTCCGCCCTCGTCCTCTGGGCTATCCTGGAGCGGACCGACGTCGGCCGCGCCATCCGGGCGGTGGCGAAGGAGAAGCTGGGCGCGGCGCTGGTGGGGATCGAGGTCCCCCACGTCTACGCCGTCACCTTCGCGCTGGGCTGCGCCTGCCTGGCGGTCGCGGCGGCGCTCTTGATGCCGGTCTTCTACGTCTCGCCGACCACCGGGGGCGCCTTCGTGCTGGTCGCCTTCACCATCGTGGTGCTCGGCGGCATGGGCTCGATCGTCGGCGCGCTTGTGGGCGGGCTGCTGATCGGGGTGGTGGAGGCGGCATGCTCGCTGTTCTTCGGCGACAGCCTCGGCCAGATCGGCATCTTCGTGATCTTCATCCTCGTCCTCCTGTTCCGCCCCACCGGCCTGTTCGGAGCCCGCCAGTGAGCGCCCGCGACCTCCTCCTCCCGCTGATCGCGGTTCTCGTCCTGGCCGGGCTCGCCTTTTCGGGCCTGTCGGGGACGCTGCTGAACCTTCTGATCTTCATGATGATCATCTCGCTG
>Ga0310345_10000825_pt1 | contig 39395 bp, 30 predicted proteins | sample HC15DNA20500_MG_FD_204667 | JGI IMG/M metagenome (GOLD analysis project Ga0310345, IMG submission 204667) | Marine microbial communities from station ALOHA, North Pacific Subtropical Gyre - HC15-DNA-20-500_MG | ecosystem: Environmental > Aquatic > Marine > Oceanic | place: Pacific Ocean: North... | reverse complement strand
ACCGTAACGGACTGATTTGTTGCGGTATATTGCTCGCCGGGCTGGCGTCCGGGCCGTCCGGTCCGGATTGCCGTCTTCGCTCCAACAATGTCCACAGCGGTGCCGATTTGGTGCAACTGTGCGAAAAATCACTGGTAAACAGGGCCTTACCGCTACGAACATCCTGTTTGACTCTTCGACTCCGCGCTTGCTACGCGCAGAGGAAACAAATGAGTGGGGCCGCGACGACCGCTGCAGTGTGAATAAGGGTCTCGGCAATGCGAGAGGGGGAGAAAGGCGGCAAACGAACGGGCCTCGCGGTCCTTGGGCGCTGGGTGCCCTACGCCTTCGCTCTGTCGTTCTGCCCGGTCATGGTTCCGGTCACCGCTTTCGCACAAGTCAGCACGCCGACGATTGCCGGGCCGAGCCGTGACGAGCTGGGCGGTATAACCCGCGCGCCTGCCGCTCAGGCGCCGCGGCTCTCCGTTTCCGGCGGGATTGAACGGTCGGGCTGCCCGCTGGCCGATCCGCAGTTCGCCAGGATCACCACCACCATCACCGCCGTCACGTTCAATGGCCTCAAGGGCGCGACGGCAGAGGAAATGGAAGCGGCGTGGAAGCCCTATGCGGGAGCGCCGCAGCCGATTGCCGTGCTGTGCGAGATCCGCGATGCGGCGGCGACGATCCTGCGCGCCAAGGGCTATCTGGCCGCAGTGCAGGTGCCGGTCCAGCGGATCGAGAACGGTCAGGTGCGGCTCGAAGTGCTCTATGCGCGGATCACCGCGATCCGCGCGCGGGGCGAGACACGCGGGGCTGAGCGCAAGCTGATGGCCTATCTCGGTCGGCTGACGCGGGACGATATCTTCGACCGCGACAAGGCCGAACGCTATCTGCTGCTGGCGCGCGATCTGCCGGGCTACAATGTGCAGCTCACCTTGCGTCCGGCGGGTACGGCGCCGGGTGATCTGATCGGTGAAGTAACCGTTCTTCGCCAAGCCGTTACCGCCGACTTCTCAGTCCAGAACCTCGCTTCCGCCGCGACCGGGCGCTGGGGCGGCCAATTGCGTGTGCAGGCCTTTGGCATCACCGGAATGGGGGATGCGACAACGCTCTCCTATTATTCGACGTCCGATTTTCGCGAACAGCGGATCTTTCAGGCGAGCCACGAGTTCCGGCCCGGCAGCCAGGGCCTCGTGGTCGGCGCTTCGCTGACATATGCGTGGACGCAGCCCGATCTCGGACAGGCGGCCGGCGGCGCGAAGCTCGAAGCGCGGACTTTGCTCGCGAGCCTCTATGCGCGTTACCCACTGGTGCGCTCGCAGGCTGGCGATCTCTGGCTTGGCGGCGGCTTCGATCTGCTCAATCAGGACGCCACCTTGATCCTGCCGCTGAGCCGCGACCGGCTGCGCGTGTTTTGGGCGCGGCTTGATTTCGACCGCATGGACTTGTCCCGTGCCGAACCGGCGTGGCGCCTCGATGGATCGCTGGAAGTCCGGCAGGGTGTCGCCGGGCTGGGAGCCTCGCCTTCGTGCCTCGGCATTGCGTGCGGCAGCCGGGTGCCGACGAGTCGCTTCGATGGCTCTCCCGCCGCAACGGTCGTGCGCGCCGAGTTGGAATACGAGCGCGCGCTGGGCCGCTTCTCGCTCGCGGTCCATCCGCGCGGGCAGTATGCATTCCGGAAAGTGCTCGGTTTTGAAGCCTTTGCGCCGGGGAACTACACGGTTGGACGAGGCTATGATCCCGGGGTGATCACCGGCGACAGCGGGGTCGGCGTGGCGACCGAACTGCGCGGGCCGCGCCTGCCCATCGGCCATGGCAATGGCCCGGTGGTCCAGCCTTTCGCGTTCGTTGATGCCGCGTGGGCGTGGGATCGCGGCGCGGGCAAGCCGCAGCGGCTGAGTTCGGTCGGCGGCGGGGTGCGGGCGGACCTGGGCAGCCGGTTCCGGCTCGATGCCAGCGTCGCTGTCCCGCTTGACGCGGCGGGGTTCAACGGCCGCAGGCCGGCGCCGCGCGTGCTGGTCTCGCTGACCACGCGCCTCTTGCCGTGGGGAGGCCGCTGATGCGCCCGAGCCTTGCCAGCGCCGCATCGCTGCTTGCGATGGCCACGATCCTGGCCTCCGCTCCGATGGCCGCCCGGGCGCAGTCGTTCAACGCGACGGGTACGATTGTCGCCGGTTCCGGTTCGATCCTGACCGGAGCGGGCACCACCACGGTCGCGACCAATTCCCCGAACGTCGTGATCAACTGGTCGCCCAACGATACGGCGATCGGCGGCGGCCCGATCGATTTCCAGACAGCGGGTACCAGCGCGCTGTTCACCAATCAGGATACCACGGTGCTCACGGTCCTGAACCGGATCGTGCCCAATGACGTGACCCGTCCGATCGTGTTCAACGGCACGGTCAGGTCGCAGCTCGTCGATCTCGGCACCGGCGCGATCAGCCGGGGCGGGACCGTGTTCTTCTACAGCCCCGGCGGCATTATCGTCTCCCCGACAGGCGCGTTCGATATCGGCAATCTCGTGCTGACCGCCTCGGACCTGAACTACGATACCGCGACTGGTGCGTTCGGAACTGCGGGTACTTTCCAGTTCTTGCCGGCCAATGCTGGCAGCCGGGTTGAAATCCAGAAGGGCGCACAGATCAGGGCGGGGCTCACCAATGCCTATGTCGCGCTGATCGCGCCCAAGGTGGTGCAATCGGGTACGATCGATGTCGACGGGTCGGCCGTGATCGTCGCGGCGGATGCATCGACCATCACGTTCCGGCCCAATGGCCTGTTCGATATCCAGATCGATCAGGGCACCAGCGCGGCGGGTGAAGTGGTGACCCATGACGGCACGATCACCGGGCCAGTGGGCACGATCAACACCGCGCACCGGGTCTACATGGTGGCCGTCCCGCGCAACGATGCCATCACGATGGCGATCAAGGCGGGCAGTTCGCTCGGGTTCGACGTGGCGGGCGCCGCGGATGTCGATGGCAATGCCATCGTGCTTTCGGCGGGCTACGGCGTGACCGGCGGGGCGATCGATCTGGTTCGTTCTGCGGCGGGCGGTGCTGTCCCGGCGGCGCTTGCCGTGGGCGCGATCACGGCGACGTCGCAAGTGACCGGCAAGGCGACCGGGCAGGCATCGCTGACGGTGGACAGCGGGAACACATCGAACTTCGCCTCGAACCTCTCGCTTTCCGGCGTGCGTGATCCTGCGGCTGCGACCGACGACGGCGCGTTCATTTCGGTCGGTGGTGTGGGGTCGACGCTCGATCTCACAGGCAATCTGCAACTGACCGCGCTGGATGCCGGACAGGTTGCGGGTGCGGCGATCACCGACAGCGGCAATGCATCGGTCACGGTAGATCAGGGCACGTTGACGGTCGGCGGTTCCGCCACGATCAGCAGTGCCCGCGCGCCCACGGTCGACCTTGACGCGCTGGCCGGCTCGGCCTCGCTTGCGGCACGCGGCGGCGCCACAATCGGCGTGGGCGGCGACCTCACGATTACCGCGAAAGGCGAGGGCATTGCGGGTGGAACTGCCGGTCCCGCTGCCCCGCCGACCGGTCCCAACGCGGGCACCGGCGGCACGGCGCAGCTGTCGCTCGAGGGCGCTTCCACGGTGACCGTCCGCGGCAATCTGCTGCTCGATGCCAGCGGTGTCGGAGGCTCGGCATTGCTCGACGGACTGGTGGGGGCGAGCGGCACCGGCGGGCGGGCCCTTATCGACGGGAAGGCGGGCGGCGGAACGCTCGGCGTGGGCGGCGGCACAACGCTTGATGCACGCGGGTTCGGCGGCGATGGGCTGCGCTGCATTTCCTGCACGGTCGAGGGCGGCACAGGGACGGGCGGCAGCGCGAGCGTGATAGCCGCAGGCGGCACGACCTTCACGCTGGACGGCTTGCTCGGGCTCGATGCGTCCGGGCGCGGCGGTTCGGCGGCCACGGATGGCGGCAAGGACGGCGGCGCGGCGCAGGGCGGCAGCGCGTTTGTCCGCTCGACCGGGGGGCAGATAACCACCGCACAGTCGCTGGTCGTGCGGGCCGAGGGGCTTGGGGGCGCAGGCGCGACCGTGAACGCGCTGGCCTCGGGCTTGCCCGGTTCGGGCGGGACCGGCGGCAGGGGCAGCGGCGGCGCGGCCGGACTCATCGCCGGTGATGCGACCGCAATCGGCGGCGGCGGGCTGATCTCGTCGGTGAGCGACACCGTTGTCTCCTCGCAAGGCCTTGGCGGCTTCGGCGGCAATGGCGGAGATGGTCTTGGCGGCACCGCGGCGGTCTCCGCGCGCAATGGCACGGTCACCGGCTCGGCGCTCGTGGTGCGTGGCGACGGGATCGGCGGAAGCGGCTTCAATGGCGGCAATGGCGGCGCCGGGCAGGGCACAACTGCCGAGGTGATCGCCTACAGCGCGCTGGAAGGCGATGCGAAGGTGACGTTCCTCGGCGCCAGCGTAAGTGCGCGCGGCGATGGCGGGACGGGCAGCTCGCCGGCCTTCTTCGATGCACCCGGCGGCGCGGGCGGCAATGGCACCGGCGGCAGCGCGCGCGCGCTGGCCGAGGCGGGCAACGGCGCGCTGAACCTGGGCGAGAGCAGCCTCGATGCGAGCGGCAATGGCGGCAATGGCGGTGACGGCTTTACGGTGTCGAGCATTCCGATCACCGGCCAGAATGGCGGGGCCGGCGGGACCGGGAGAGCAGGGATTGCGCAGATCGGGGTGGTGAGCGGGCTCGATACGGGCGCGGCGGGCACCGGATCGGCCCAGTTTGCGGCGGTGGCGGTGAACGCCCGAGGGACGGGCGGAAGCGGCGGCGCGGCGAGCGCGGGCGCCTCGACGCCGGGCGCCGCTGGCAATGGCGGCGATGGTTTCGGCGGCGGCGCGAGCCTTGTCGCGCAGGGCGGCAAGGTCACCATCACCGCGCCCGCGCTGGTCGATGCTGGGGGCATCGGCGGCAGCACCGGTCTGGGCGGCACGGCCGGAAGTGGCTTCGTCGGCGATGCGGGCGGCGCGCCGTTGCCACTGGGCGCGCGGCTCGAAGTGGGCAGCCGCAGCGGGCAACCGGCGCAGAAGGGCGCGCTCGTCGCAACCGATCTAACGTTCCTGGCCTCTGCCGAGACGGGCAAGGGCGGCACGCCGGGCAATGCCACCGTGCTGGGCCGCCCGCTGGCCTGGCGGATAAGCGGCGGGACCATCGATGCCGGGAGCATGAGTTTCCTCGCCGTCGGCACCCCGACCGCGACCGCACCGTCTTCCGACATTGCGCTGGCCGGTGGCAACACCACGCTGACCGGCGACCTCAGCTTCGTGACGCCGGGGACAGTGACCGCGACGCTCGACGGTGCCGATGTGCGGGCCGTCAATGTCACGCTGACCGCGGCGGACTGGCTCGAAGGCCTCCTGCCGGCCGGAACCGCCGGGACGCTGTTCGGCAGCGGTTCGGTTGCGCTGGGCACGTCCGGCAATCTCTTCGGCCATCTCTCGGCCAACAGCGGCGGCGCGCTTAACCTCAACTCGGCGGCAGGTCTCGTCCGGCTCGATGATCTGACGGCGGTGGGCGATATTGGTGTCACCGCAAATGCGACGGTATCGCTGGGGAATGTGCAGGCGGGCGGTTCGGCCCTCATCACCGCGCCGGGGAATGTGACCGTCGGCAACGTCGGCGCGACCGGGTCGGCGACCGTGAGTTCGCAGGCAGCGCTGGTGACCGGCGGGGTCAGCGCGGGCCAGAAGATCAGGCTTGATGGCATCGCCAGCCTTCTCTCCGGCGGACCGATCGTGGCTGGTGACAGCGTGCTGCTCAATTCCGACGGCACGCTTGGCGCGGGTGCGGTCTCGGCCGGTCTGGTCAGCCCTTCGGCACTGTCCAGCGCGACGTACAGCGTCACCGTGTTTGGCCGGGGCGGGATCGCGCTCGGCGATGTCGGGGCGAGGGGCGATGTCGCGCTGCTTTCTCCGAACGTGATTGCGAGCGGGTCGATCAGCGGCAACGAGGTGGTCGTGCTCGGCGCGGGCAACCAGCTACTCGGCGGGATCACCGCAGCCGGGCGGGTGCTGCTGGCGGATTACGAGATGGCCGGCTTCGGCGGGAATCCGCTCGTTTCGTACAATCTGGCGGGGGTATTCGCGCAGCCGGTCATCGCGACAAGCGGCGTGATCGCCCTGTCCGGCGCGGCCAATGTCGGGCAACTGACGGCGCTGACGCTGGGCAGCATCATTCTGCAGGATGTGACGGCGCAGACGGCGGGCGCCGCGAACGGCACGGTCAACCTGCAGGCGGGCACTGCGCTGGGCACGGGCGCCGTTCGGGCGAGCGGGCGGATTGATCTGCAATCGGGCACGACGATGACCGCTGCTTCCGCCAATGCCGGCGATGTGCTGGTGGTGAATGCAGGCGGCGCGCTGACGGCGGGCGATCTTGCAGGCGTGGGCGGGGTGACGATCAACGGCCTCGGCGCGGTAACGACCGGGCTGGTGTCGGCGACTGCCGGGAACGTGCTGGCCACGGCGGTTGGCAATCTCGCGACCGGTGCGGTCACTGGCGGCGGCACGGTCCAGCTTGGCGGCCGCAATGTGCTTTCCGGCGCCGTCGATGGCGCGGCGGTGTCATTGGGTGCGAATGGCACGCTGGGATTCGGTGACGTGACCGCGCGCACCGGCGACGTTGCGATCAGCGCGACGGACGCGGTCACCGGCGGGGTGATCACTGCTGCGGGCAGGCTTGCGCTCAGCAACTTTGCCGGGGGCGTGACGCTCGGCAACCTGGCGGCCGGGAGCACTGTCCTGATCAACGGGACCGGCAACGTGCAGGTCGGCGATGCAAGTGCGGGGCAGACCACGGTCGAACTGCGGGCCAACGGCGGATCGCTGACGGCGGGGTCGATTTCGGCGATCACGGACACGGCATTGATTGCCTCGGGCGACATCGTGGTTGGTGCGGTGCGCGCGCGCGATATTGTCCTGCTTGGCGGTGGGGGTATCCGGGCGGCTGCGCTCACCTCGGCGAATGGCCGTATTCTCGGCGCCAGCTCCGCGCTGGGCCTGGCGGGCGGGGCGATCGGCGAGTTCAACTTCGACGCGGTCTTCGCGCAGCCGCTGGTGGCGGCAGGGGGCGGCCTTGTGCTGACGGGCGCGGCGAGCGGCGGCGTCACGTTTGCCGCCGCGGTGACAGGGGATGCGGCGACGCGGGGCATTTCGGCCTCTCGCAGCATCTTCGTCGATGCGGGCGGCACCGCGCGGCTTGGCGGTGTTTGGCAATCGCCCGTGATCGAACTGCGCGCGAGCGACCTCGATCTGCCGACGGGAGCTGGCCTCAATGCGGGTCTGACGGGTACGATCACGCTGGTCTCGCGCAATGCGGGCGGCATGCGAATCGGCGACGGGCTCGATGGCAGCGTCGTGCCGAGCAGCGGTTTCTCGCTCGACAACGCCGAATGGAGCCGGATCAACAGCGGCTCGTTCTTCGTTTCCGCGCCCGATGTGGCCGGGCCGGTCGATATCCTGATCGGCAGGCTCGATGTGACCGGGCCCGATGCCGGGAGCACCATCGACGATCCGCTGGGGTCCGTGCAGTTCACCACCGGCGCGACCGCAGCGGGGACTTTCGGCGGGACGATCCGCGTCGCCGGAGCGCTCGCCACCACCGGGTTCCGCGCGACCAACGCTCTGGTCTTCCGCACCGGGCAGTTCCAGCTTGCTTCCGACACGGGCAGCATCGCGGTGCAGGGTACGGGTGGGGCGCTCTCCGGGACCTTGCGCATCAACGCACGCGATATCCATGTCGCGGCCGGCTCGCTCCTTGCTCCGCTGGCCGCCGATCCGTTTTTTGCCGGGGTCGAGCCTGCGCTCGATCAGGTCAGCGCGGGCGGCAATGGGCCTGTACTGCGCGCAGGGGCGCTCGATTTCACCGTGGGCCGCAGCTTCTATATCCAGCGAACCGGCGCGGGCTTCGATCCGCTGGGCTTCGAGGAACCGCTCGATGCTCTCAGGGTGACGCAGGCAGGTGCCGCACTGATCGCCGTGATCATCAACGGCACCTTCCGCACCGCCACGGGCCTTGTCAGCGGGGCTGCCGCCTGGCGTCAGTTCAAGGCCAGCGGGTTCAACTTCTCGGGCTTCACCGCCGACAGCCGCCTCAATGGCTGCCTGCTGACCGCCGTGACCTGCGGGGTGAGCCTGCAGCCTGATCCGGGCATCCGCACGATCATCGAATGGGTCGACAAGCCGATCCTCGACGATACGCCGTTCGATCCCGAGAATCCGTCGCCGCAGAGCAAGGATGCGATCGTGCCGCCGCCGCTGCTGCTGCCGGTCCAGCCCGATGCCTTACCGGGCCAGGTCGATGAGCCGATTGCCGGCAGCGGCAACCCGGCGCTGATCGCGGGCGGCGGGCTGGAAGGGGCGCGGCCATGAAGCGCGGGCTTGGTCTCCTCGTTTCGCTCGCGGCGCTGGGAAGCGGGCTGGCGCCGGTCGATCTGGCCGCACGGCCGGTGCCGCTCTCGGTGCGCAGCAACTTCCGGCTCGGTTCGGCGGGCGTGGTCTGCGCCGCGCAAGTCGCTCCGCGTGATACCCGGCTGCGCGGCATGTTTGACCGGGCGTACACCCTGTCGTGCCGTGATGCGGCAGGGCCGGTCGGCACGCTCGTCGCCGTGCGCCGCGCATTCCCGGTCGACTCGCCGCCGGTTGAAGGGATTGCCGCCGCCGCTGGCCCGCAGCAGGTGTGCGGCGGGACCGGACGCGCGGTGATCGCCGCGCTCGGCGGGGTGGACGCGATGATCTGCCGCGATCCGGCGAGCGGGCTCGACTACCGCCGCTACGCAGTGACGCGCGGCGACACCAGCTACTATGTCGAAGGCCTTGCCGCTTATGACGCCGCGTTGCGGCTCGCGCTGGCGAGTGTGGTGCTGGGCAAGCCGGTGCCGGGCGAGATCCGGGTGGCGACGACCGAAGTGACCGACGCGGCGGCCTTTGCGCGGCTGCAGGCGGGGCTGCTCGATCCGCTCGGCGTGCGCGGCGAGGGTTATCTGCGCAACAACGGCAGCAGCTTCGCCGAATCTGCTGCGTTCTTCGAAGTGCTCGCCGAAAAGGCGCGCAGCGAAAAGGGCGAGCAGGCGGATATGGCCGAGGCGCTTGCCAACGAAGGGCTGCAGCAATCGAACCTCGGCAATTTCGCGGCGGCAGCGCGGCTGTTTGGCGAGAGCGAGCGGGCGCAGCTTGCAGGGGACGGGCTTGGCCAGCGCCTGCTGCGCAACTACCGCGCGCTCGATCAGCTTAACCAGCGCCGTCCGGATGCGGCGGCAGCGGAACTGGCGAGGCCGGTCGATCCGGTGAATGCGGTGTTCGACAGCGCGAGGCTGGCCGACGGGGTGATCAACCTGCCGCTCGCCGAGGCGATCAACCGCGAGAACGCGGCGACCCGGCGCATGGGCGTGCCGGACCCGTCGCTGACCCGCATGGAAAAGGCGCAGATCCTCGACGGGCAGGCGCTGGCGATCGGCGCGACGGCGGCGCGGATGGCGGGCCGCGCCGAGGAAGCTGCCAAGGGTTTTGCGCAAGCGCGCACGCGGCTTGCGATGGTGCGCGGCGGGCAGGTCGGTTCGATCGTCTGGCTCTCGGCGGAAATCGATATCGAGATGGCGCGCATTGCGGGGGCTGCAGGGCGCAGGAGCGAGGCCGAGGCGGGCTTTGACCGGGCTATCGCGGCGCTGGAAGCCGCTTACCCCTCGTCGCCCGCCGTGCTTTCTGCCCGGGCGCGCAAGGCGGCCTTCCTGCTCGATTCGGGTGAACGCGATCAGGCGGCCAAGCTTTTTGCCAGCGTGGTGGATGAAAGCGCGGCGATCCCCGACAGCGGCACGACCCTGCGCGACTTGCTGGCCCCCTATTTTGCGCTGCTGGCAGGACAGGGCGGCGATCCCGCGACCAACGCCGCCTCCGCTTTTTCAGCCGCGCAAGTGCTGGAGCGCCCCGGTGTTGCGCAGACGCAGGCGATCCTCGCGCGCCAGCTGGCGGCGGGCAACGATGCGGCGGCCGCGCTGTTTCGCCTCTCGCTCGCGCGCAGCCGCGACATCGTGCGCGCCGAGGGTGAAGTGGCCCGGCTCGGTGCGCTGGCCGCGCCCACGATGAGCGAAAGCGCTGACCTTGCCGCACAGCAGGAAACGCTTGCCGGCCTGCGCCGCGAGCAGACCGAAATTCTCGCCAAACTGGCCGCCTATCCCCGCTACACCGCGCTGGCGCCCAAACGGGTTGGCCTCGCTGAAATGCAGGCGGCATTGAAGCCGGGCGAGGCCTACTACAAGCTCGTGGCGGTCGGTCAGGACCTCTACGGCCTCTATGCAACGTCTCAATCGGCGCGCCTGTTCCCGGTGCCGCTCTCGCGCACGGACCTCGCGCGCGAAGTGCAGAAGGTGCGCGACAGCATCGTCACCATCGAGAACGGCAAGGCGGTCAATCGGCCCTTCGACCTCGACCGCTCGCGCGCGCTCTACAAGGCGCTGTTTGGGCCGGTCGATGCCGAGTTGGCGCAGGTGCGGCATCTCGTGTTCGAACCCGATGCGGCGATGCTCCAACTGCCGCCTGCGGTGCTGGTCACGTCCGATGCCGGGATCGCGGCCTACAAGGCGCGGACGGTGGATATCGATGCCGATGCCTTCGATTTCACCGGCATCGCGTGGTTCGGGCGCGGGCGGGCCATTTCCATCGCGGTGAGTCCGCGCGCCTTTCTCGATCTGAGAGCCCTCGCGCCCTCGGCGGCGCAGCGCCCTTATCTGGGCCTCGGCAACAACAGCGTTCCGCGGGAGCGCCCAGTGACGGCGGTCGCCGACAGCTGCGATTGGCCGCTGGCGCTGTGGCAGCGTCCGGTCAAGGCCGATGAACTGCTGTTCGCGGCCAGGACACTCGGCAGCACGAGCGTGGTGAAGACGGGTAGCAGCTTTACCGATACGGGCCTCCTGTCGGATCCGTCGCTCGACAAGTACCGTGTCCTCCATTTCGCCACGCACGGCCTCGTCTCCGCCCCGCGCAAGGATTGCCCGGCACGCCCGGCGCTCGTCACCAGCTTTGGCGGCAAGGGATCGGACGGCCTGCTGACCTTCCGCGAGATCTTCGACCTGAAGCTCGATGCCGATCTCGTGATCCTTTCGGCGTGCGACACGGCGGGCATGGCGACCGTTGCCGCAAGCCGCGAGGCCGGGGTAACGACGGGCGGCAACTATGCGCTCGACGGGCTGGTGCGCGCCTTTACCGGCGCCGGTGCGCGGGCGGTGATCGCCAGCCACTGGCCTGTGCCGGATGACTTCAACGCGACGCGCCGCCTCATCGGCGGGCTGATAGCCGGCAGGAGCGGCGAGTCGGTCGGCGATGCGCTCGCCGGGGCCGAAGCGGCGCTGATGGACGATCCGCAAACCTCGCATCCGTTCTATTGGGCGGCGTTCGTGGTTGTCGGCGATGCGGCGAAGCCAGCCCATTGATCGATGTTGCCGTGTATAAACGGTTTTCAGGCTGGACCTATTCACTTCGCTGATGCACAATAACCCCATGAGATGAAGCCATGCCGACGAGTCATGGCATTTTGGACGAAGGAGATTGCCGCAGCCATTGTCTTGATGACCGCATGGGAGAGCCCGGTAGAAACTGCGTTTCGATCCGGCGCCGACGGAGCAACCCCCCAGGAAACTCTCAGGCACCAGGAACCGTGTGGTCTTGACACTCTGGAGAGTGATGGCGCGCCGGGTTTATCAACCGATGTGGCCATCCGCCGACGGAGAAAGCCGTATGGTAGGGTCAGGCGCAGTCCGCGTGTGAGACCGAGGCGGTCAAGCTCTCAGGCACAAGCGACAGAGATGGGGAAATGAACGCCGCACTGGTCTGGAGAGGACCGGAAAGCATTGCATTTCTCACATCAAGGAGCACAGGCTCATGTCGCATTTTGCGGTTATCGGCGCCGGTATCACCGGCATTACCACGGCTTACGCGCTGCTCGAGCGCGGCCATCATGTCACTGTCATCGATCGTCAGCCGCTGCCGGCCATGGAAACCTCGTTCGCCAATGGCGGACAGCTTTCGGCCAGCAATGGCGAGGTGTGGAACTCGGTCGGCACCGTGTTCAAGGGGCTGCGCTGGATGGCGCGACGCGATGCCCCGCTGCTGTTCAACCCGCGCCCGGGCTGGCACAAGTTCTCGTGGATCGCGGAATTTCTTGGCGCAATCCCCAAGCATGATGCCAACACGATGGAAACCGTGCGGCTCGCGATCGAGGCGCGCAAGTACCTGTTCGACATCGCCGAGCGCGAAGGCATCCAGTTCGACTGCGAGAAGCGCGGGATCCTGCACATCTACCGCAACGCGCAGAGCTTTGCCGATGCGGCGCGCACCAATGAACTCGTGCGCGCGGGCGGGCTCGATCGCTTCCAGGTGAGCCCGGAGGAAATGCAGCGGATCGATCCCACCGTCACCGGTGACTACTGCGGCGGTTACTATACCCCCTCCGACGCCACCGGCGACATCTGCAAGTTCACGCGTGGCCTTGCTGCCGCCTGCGAACGCAAGGGCGCGGTGCTGCAGCTCGACCGTGCGGTACAGGCGATTGCGGTGCATGACCGCGGCGTCACCATCCGCACGGCCAGCCTGACCGATGCGCGGATCGAAGACGTGGGCCACTTCGACGGGCTCGTCATCTGTGCCGGGGTGGGCAGCCGCCGCCTTGCCGCGATGATCGGCGACCGGGTCAACGTCTATCCGGTGAAGGGCTACTCGATCACCGTGATGCTGCGGGATGAAGCCAGTCAGGCGGGCGCGCCTTGGGTCAGCCTGCTTGACGAGGACGCCAAGATCGTGACCTCGCGCCTCGGCAAAGACCGCTTCCGCGTGGCGGGTACGGCGGAGTTCAACGGCGAGAACCGCGACATCCGCGCCGATCGCATCGCGCCGCTGGTGCAGTGGGTGCGCCAGCTGTTCCCCGGCGTCAACGTAGGCGAAGTGGTGCCCTGGGCCGGCCTCAGGCCAATGCTGCCCGACATGATGCCGCGTGTCGGCGCAGGACGGCGTTCGCGGGTTTTCTACAACACCGGCCATGGCCATCTGGGCTGGACGCTCAGCGCTGTCACCGCGCAGATGGTCGCGGCCAGCATCGACCACTCGCTCGAGGCCGAAGCCGCTCTTCGCGTGGCCTGATCCAGGCGCTTCTAAGTACGAATCCGCATGCGCGGCCCGGGAACATTGCTTGCCTAAAAGGCAGGGTTACCGGGCCGTTCTTCCTTGTGAGAACCGATCACCGGTTCCTGCACAGGGAATGATTGCCATGCTGGTCAAGCACGCTGCAGGACAGGAATCCAATCCGTGGGGCGCCGCGCCGTGCGGACAGGTGATCACCGCCACCTACCGCCGCGGCGTCCTGCGGGCGAAAGTGGCGCTGAGCGATCTCACCTGCTTCTCGGCACGGATCGATTCGATGGATGCGGTGAAGCCCGGCACGCTGGTGTGGATCACGCTCCCCGGCCTCGAAGCCCGCCCTGCGATTGTCGACTGGACGAGCGGCTTCACCGCCGGCCTGCGCTTCGAGGCGCCGCTGCATCCGGCCGTGCTCGACGCCATTCTCGATGGGCGCATCGGTTCGGTTCACTGAGGCTGTCGATGGAGGGGGTGGCTCCCTGAGTAGGATTCGAACCTACGACCACTCGATTAACAGTCGAGAGCTCTACCGCTGAGCTATCAGGGACCAGACCCGGTTGCCCGGGGCAGGAGCGCGCTAATAGCAGGCGTTTCGGGTTTGGCAAGCGCCTGATTGCCCAAAAATCCACACGGGATTTCAGACGAGGAACTGCTCGGCGAAAATCCGCTCGTCGAGGCTCTTGCCCTTGTCGAACAGGAGCGTCAGCCGTGACTCGCGCGCGGCGCTGACCCGCACTTCGCAGATGTCGCGCACTTCCTTCTGGTCCGCCACGACGGAAACCGGGCGCTTCTTTGCCTCAAGCGAGCGGAACAGAATCTCGCAGCTGTCCGGCAGGATCGCGCCGCGCCAGCGGCGGGGGCGGAACGGACTGATCGGGGTGAGCGCGAGCATCGAACTGCCCAGCGGCAGGATCGGGCCGTTGGCGGAGAGGTTGTAGGCCGTCGAGCCCGCCGGCGTCGCCACCAGCACGCCGTCGCACGATAGTTCGGGCATGCGCACCTTGCCGTTGACCGAGACTTCGAGCTTGGCCGTCTGGCGTGTTTCGCGCAGCAGCGAGACTTCGTTGATCGCCCACGAGGAGAATTGCTCGCCGCTGTGTGTCGTGGCTTCCATCCAAAGGGGGGCGACCGCTACGCTGCGCGCCTTGGCGACGCGCTCGGCGATGGGGCGGGTGGCCTTTTGGCGGTTCATCAGGAAGCCGACAGTGCCGAGATTGAGCCCGTAGGCGGGAATCACTCGGCCCGTATCAAGCATGTGATGCAGGGTCTGCAGCATGAAACCGTCGCCGCCGAGCACAACGGCGATGTCGGCTTCTTCGAGCGATACCCAATCGTGCGACGCCATCAGCGCGGCCTCGGCTTCCTGCGCACGGTCGGTCGGGGAGGCGAGCAGCGCCAGCCGGGGGCTTTCGGGCATCGGGTAAGGCTCTCCTCGGGCGCGGCGCGGCAATCCGCGTCCGCGCCGCAGTGATATGAAGCGACCCAAACTGGTGCAATGGCAAATGGCACAGCGTGGATGATTTCGCCAAACCAATCGCCTAAGACGACGCGCGATGAATGGTTCCACGCTCCTCTTTTCCGGCGATGATCGCGATGTTCTGACCGGCCTTCCCGGGCTGGACAGCGCGGCGCAGTGGCTCGATGGTTCGAGCGAGACGGGCTTTGTCCAGGCGATGATGGTAAGTCTGCAGCGCCTGCCGGCGGTTAACTTGGCTTATGGCATGGCGGGCGGCGACCGCGTGCTGGTGGAGATTGCGCGCCGCCTGAGGGATTTCGTGGCGGATGAGCTTGGCCCGCAGGCGCTGGTGGCGCGGGCGAGCGGCGGGGCGTTCCTTGTCGCATCGCATGCAGCGCTGAGCCGCGAGCGTTGGCAATGGCTGGCCGAAGCGCTGGGCCGAGCCATCGCGCGGCCACTGGTGATCGATGGCGAGAAGCTGAGCCTTGCCCCGCGCACCGCACTGCTCCGCGGCCTGCCGGGTGAGAGCGGCGGTGCATTGCTTGATCGGCTCGATCAGGTCTCCGGCGATCTCCAGCGCCGCAGCGGTCGCCGCGTGCTGTGGGCAGACGGCAGCCATCCGGCGCGCGGACGCAGCGCGGCCAGCCTCGAGGGCGATCTCCTCGGCGCGCTGCACCGCGACGAGATCACCGTGCTGTTCCAGCCGCAGTTCAATGTGGCAACGGGCGCGCTCGCCGGAGCCGAGGCGCTGGCGCGGTGGGAGCATCCGAGTTTTGGCCGGATCTGCGCCGAAACGCTGTTTGCCGTGGCCGACCGCGGCGATCACGTGGCGCAGCTTTCGCGCCACATCGGCAAGCGCGCGCTGGCGATGGCGGCGGCATGGCCGGCCTCGCTGCCGCTCAAGCTCTCGCTCAACGTGACAGCGGAGGACTTTGCCGTCGGGGACTTCGCGGGGGCGCTGCGGAGCGAAATCGCGGCGAGCGGCTTTCCGCCCGAGAGGCTGACGATCGAGATCACCGAGCAGACCTTGATCGCCGATTTCGAAGCCTGTGCTGCCGCACTGCGCGAACTGGAAGGCATCGGTGTCAAGGTTGCGCTCGACGACTTCGGCACCGGCTTCTCGAACTTCCGCGCGTTGAAGGCCTTGCCACTTGATGCCCTGAAGCTTGATCGGTCGCTGGTCGTCGATATCGAGCACGACCCGCGCGACCGCGCGATTCTTGCCGCGATGGTGGCAATGGCGCGGGCGCTGGGGCTGAAAGTGATCGCCGAAGGGGTGGAGACCGAAGGCCAGCTCGCCATCCTGCGCGCCGAGGGCTGCGACGTATTCCAGGGCTTCCTGCGCGCGGGGCCGATGGGCGCGGCGGAATTCGCAGACCTGGCGGCGCGCTGAATGGGCATCGACCACCGCCTGGCGACATACGGCACCCTCGCGCCGGGGCGGGCGCACCATCATCAGCTCGCGTCGCTTTCCGGCACCTGGACCACAGGCACAACCAGGGGGCGCCTGATCGAGACGGGTTGGGGCGCAGCGTTGGGTTATCCGGCACTGGTGCTGGACGAAGACGGTGAGGCGATCGAAGTTCACCTGTTCACCGCTGCGGAGCTTCCTGCGCACTGGGAGCGGCTCGATGCGTTCGAGGGGGCGGAGTACCGGCGCGGGGAAGTCATGGTGGAGACAGCGGAGGGCCGGGTGGCTGCCTGGATATACATGGCGGCCGAGTGAGCCGCCGCTTGCGCTTAACCGCTCGATTAACTAGCCTCGCGCCCGACACTCGGGATGAGGCATTGGCATGTCGCAAGGTGAGTTCGACTATATCGTGATCGGGGCCGGCAGCGCGGGCGCGGTGCTGGCGGCGCGGCTGTCCGAAGACCCGCAGATGCGCGTGCTGCTGCTGGAAGCGGGCGGGCCGAACACTTCGGTGCTGGTGCGCATGCCGGCGGGCGTCGGTACCCTCATCAAACAGAAGAGCAAGCACAACTGGGGCTTCTGGAGCGAGCCCGAGCCACACATGGACGGCCGCCGCATGTGGCACCCGCGCGGCAAGGGGTTGGGCGGCTCCTCCGCGATCAACGGGATGGTCTATGTGCGGGGGCATGCCACCGATTACGACCAATGGCGGCAGCTGGGGCTGGAGGGGTGGTCCTATGCCGATGTGCTGCCCTATTTCCGCAAGGCCGAGGACAACTGCCTGGGGACAAGCGAGTTCCACGGCGTGGGCGGGCCGCTCAAGGTCAACTGGGGCGAGCATTCGGAGCATCCGCTTTACCGGAGCTTTCTCGAAGCGGGCCGCCAAGCGGGGCATCCGTTTACCGAGGACTTCAACGGGGCGAGCCAGGAAGGGTTTGGCCGCTACCAGCTGACGATCAACGATGGGCAGCGCTGGTCTGCCGCGCGCGGCTACCTCACGCCGATCATGGGGACGCGGCGCAATCTGGAAGTGGTGACCGGGGCGCGGGTGCACCGGATCGTCATCGCCAACGGGCGCGCGGCGGGGGTGGAATATTCACTCGGGCCGGGGAAGGCGGTGCAGACGGCGCAATCTTCCCGCGAAGTGCTGCTCTGTGCAGGGGCATTCCAATCGCCGCAGATCCTGCAGCTTTCGGGCATCGGTGATCCGGAGAAGCTGAAGGCGGCGGGCGTCGCGCCGGTCCATGCGCTGCCGGGGGTGGGGGCGAACCTGCAAGATCACCTCGACGTCACGATCAACTGGGCGGCAACGCAGCCGGTTTCGCTCTACCACCAGATCCGGGGCTGGCGGCAATACAAGGTTGGGCTGCACTACCTGCTGACCGGCAAGGGCGGCGGGCGGCAGAACGGCCTCGAAGCCGGGGCCTTCCTCAAGTCGCGCCCTGATCTCGACCGGCCGGACCTGCAACTGCACTTCGTGATCGCGATCATGCAGGAGCACGCCAAGGTGCGGGTGGAGCGCGACGGGTTCACCGTCCATGTCTGCCAGCTCAGGCCGGAAAGCCGGGGCACGGTCGGCCTCAGGAGCCGCGATCCCTATGACGATCCGGCGATCACCGCCAATTTCCTCGCCACCGAGGAAGACCGGCGGGTGGTGCGCGAGGGCATCCGGATCGCGCGGGAGGTCGTGGCGCAGGAGGCGTTTGCCCCCTATCGCGGCGAGGAGATCTGGCCCGGCGCCGAGGTGCAGTCGGACGCCGAGATCGACGCCTGGGTGCGGGCGCGGGGGGAGACGATCTACCACCCCGTCGGCACCGCGAAGATGGGCGTGGCGACCGACCCGATGGCGGTGGTCGACAAGGACTGCAAGGTGATCGGCCTCGAGGGCCTGCGCGTCGTCGACGCCTCGGTGATCCCGCTGCTGGTGGGCGGCAATACCAACGCGCCGACGATCATGATCGCCGAGAAGATCGCCGATGTGATCCGGGGGCGGGCGGCGCTGGCGGCGGCGGCGTGAGGCGAGGACTGCGGGGCGGCGAAAAGCGACAAAAGCGACACTGTGTCGCTTTTGCTATCGCACTGTAAAACTTTGAAACAGCTTCATAAATTGCTGAAAAAGCGACAAAGTGACACTTTGCGGCGCAACGCGTTTTCAAAGGGACCGACACTTTCAAAGAGCAGCCCCGGAGGCCGCGCGGGGGTTATGGCAGGTTTGGCCGATGTAGGAAAATGGCGGGGCCAAGTGTGAACGTTCCGGGGAGGCCAAGATGACCGTGAAAGTGATCAGCATGGAGCCCGATCCGCTGGTGCCATATGCGATTTCGCCGGGGTGGCAGGTGGGGAACCTGCTGTTCCTGTCAGGCCAGGCGGCGATCAGTCCGGAGGGCGCGCTGGTCGGCGTGGGCGATTTCGACGCGCAGCTGGCGCAGACCTTCGCCAATATCGACGCCGTGCTGGCGGCGGGCGGGAGCGACCGCAGCCGCATCGTGAAAGTGACGATCTACCTGACCGATATGGGCAACTTCCCGAAGATCGTGGAAGCACGGCGGCGCTATTTCACGCCGCCCTGGCCGGCGGACACGATCGTCGAGGTAAAGAGCCTCGCGCTGCCGGAGTTGATGGTGGAGATTGATGTGATTGCGGTGGTGGGGTGAGGGGGGGGCTGGTGCATTTCTCAGGCGCAAACCCACATTTGTGGTAATGTGGGTTTGTACCGAGGAGTGACCCCATGAGTCGGCTTACCATCGACCTTTCCGATCAGCAGCACCAGAGCCTGAAGGCGCTGGCGGCGCTGCAGGGCAAGACGATCCGGCAATATGCCATCGAACGCCTGTTTCCCGCCCCAGCGGAGGATGATTCTGCGTGGGAAGATTTGAAGTCCCTGCTTGGCCAGAGGATTGCGGAAGGCCTTTCGGGCAAGGTTTCACCCTCAAGCCTCGCCGCCATCGTCGATGAGGAACTGGCCGGGGACGACCGCGCTTGAGCGCACGCGATGTGCTGACGCTTGTGGCAGGGGCCGATCTGCGCGGCATTGTGAATTAGAGATCTTTCCGCCCTATCTGGCTCATCGAGATTGCATCAGGCAGCCCGCTTACAAGGCGCGGTGCGCAGCAGCGGATCGTTGCCACTGCAAGCAAAGCAACGCTGTACAGCGGGCTGCCTGATGAGACTCCGGAGGGGCGGGATGCGGAGTTTTAGGTGGACACAACTAAGACCCTAGCTAGCGTCCCCCAAATCCAAGTCAGCATCTCGCGGACGGGCTTCAACGAGGCCATTCTCAACAGGTTTGCCGCTGTCCTTGTCGATCAGGGCAGCCGTGACCATCCGGCCAGTTGACCTGTCGACAAAGTCAATCGGGCCCAATGCAGCCCAACGCTCGCCCCATTCCGTCGCGGCGATTGCCACCACCAGCAAGTCGTGGCCGCTTTCAGTGAGCCGGTATTCTCCTGTTGGCGGATCGAACGACATCAAACCCTGCTCGACCAAATGGTCCAGTCGCTTGGTGAGAATGTTGGTCGCCACGCCCAGACTCTTCTGGAACTCGCCAAATCGCTTGACACCTCGGAAACGGGCATCGCGGATGATGAGCATCGTCCAGCGCTCGCCGATGAGCTCGAGCGCCCGCGCCAAGGCACAGTTCTGTCCGGGGTAGGTCCTGCCCAACACATCCGGATATCTGCCCCATTGCGTAGCGCGAAGCAAGCAAACTTGCATCATGCAAGCGAATCACTTGCATGATGCAAGTGTCGGGCGCACAGTCTTGACGGATCGGGCCCGTCGGTCCGACGGAGTGGAGAACAGCAATGCAGCATGTGACCATAACGGGATTTCGTCAGGTTCCCGACTTTGCCCGGGGGATTGTCCGGGATCTGCGCCTGCGCTGGGTTCTGGGCGAACTGGGCCGGCCCTATGATGTGCGCTTGATCGAGCAATCGGAGCGCGGCGATCCGGCGTTCCTCAATCTTCAGCCATTTGGCATGGTCCCTTCGCTCATCACTGGTCGGACGTCGATGTTCGAGAGCGGGGCCATCCTGTTTACATTGGCAGAGGGAACGGAACTTGCCGGACCCTCTCAAGACGAGCGCAATGCCGTCCTCACTTGGATCTTCGCCGCCCTGAACACGGTCGAGCCCTTCGTGACTCTGCTCTTTGGCAACGACGTCGCCAGGTCAGACAAGACATGGGCACGGGAAGCGCGCAGCGACATTGTCGATGTGGTCGACCGGCGTCTCGCTGTTCTGGAGGCGCGCCTCGCCCATCAAGACTACCTGCTCGCACGTTTCACGGCCGCTGACATCGCAATGGTCACAACGCTGCGTTTCCTGCGCCATGCTGACGAACTTGCCCGGTTCCCAGCCGTTGCGGCCTATGTCGCGCGCTGCGAGCAGCGACCGGCATTTGTCGCGGCGCTGCAGGAGCAACTCGCCGAGTATGACCTGCCTGAGCCCGTCGCTTAGGGGCATCGCCCAAGCGGCTGTGCCAAGTGGCGGCGCCTGACCGTTGCCGTTCGGGAAAGTCATCGCTCTCCCGAACGGCATCATCGGCTTGCCCGCTAGAATGGCAGCGGCCCAAGGTCTGGTTCGATCCAATCCTTTCGCGCTGCTACGCTGAACAACAGTTCGCGGCTCCAGAACTCCAGCAACCAATCCCGATTGCCGAGGTTTGATTCCATCAGCGCTGCATGCACGAAATGGAGTGGCGTATCATTTGAGAAGCTGGCGAGTACATCGGCCGCACCGCGCATCGATGCCAACGTAATGGTGTGATGGTAACCGCTGGCGTCGGTGTTCGGGTTGTTGGTAGCCTCGTTGTACCGCGAAATCAGTACGCGAACTTCGCCAGGTTCAGTCAAGTCTGGGCGATGGCGGCACAGCCAGAGTGCGAAAGCAAAATGGCCCGCATGGGTCCAGTCGCTCTTCGGCAAGGTTCGATCGATCACACCTGATGCGATGCGTGCCAAAGCTGCTTCATCTCGAAAATGCATGATCCTGTTGTCCTTTCAAGAAAGGCCCAACCGGCACAAAAAACCCCGCCGATTGGGCGGGGTGGTCAGCGTCAAATCAAAAAAGATGTGGTTGTTACCTATCCCATGAGCCGAGCGCAAGAATACACCGCCTTAAAGTTGAGGTGTTGTTGCTGGTAATTGGAAAAATTACGGCTCATCAGAGTCGATTAGCACGAACCATATTTTCGATCAAGCGAGATCCATTTCCTTTAACTCACAACAGGTCTCAGATTGGGCATCGTGAAGTTTGTAACAGCTCTGAAATTTCGGAACAGGCCGCTCGCGGGCCGTTCTGAAGCTCCACTTTCGCAAGAATGAGGAGTGGAAGGTGAGCCAGTGCGACTGCAGCCGTGTCGGCGATGGAATCCGTACCAGCCCTTTCACCAGTTTGCTACGCCGGGTTAAGGATGACCGAGTGGTCCCCCTCCCCGTTCCGGGAAGGTACCTTTGGGATGCAAGGGCTGTGGCCCTGCCCGCCGGAGGCTTCTTTTTGCTCTTTGGCTTGGCCGGAGGGCCACCACCCCCGACCCCCTCCTCTGAAGAGGAGGGGGCTTATTCGCGGGGGTTGCGATTTTCCCCTCTCCCAACCCTCTCCCCTGAAGGGGAGAGGGCTGTTTGGGGTCACGCGCGCTTGGCGGCGCGTTTGGCGATGGTGCTGAGGCCTTTGGTGAGTTGGACGAGGCCGTTGAGGCGCGCTTCCGGCGTCCCCCATGCGCGGTTGATCACCAGCTTGTTGTCGGGGCGCAGGCGGGCGGTGCCTTTGAGGCGGTCGACGTAGGCGATGAGGCCCATGGGGTCGGGGAAGTCGTCCATGTGGAAGCTGACGAGCGTGCCCTTCGCGCCGACGTCGATCTTGGCGATGTTGGCGGCGATGGCCTGGCGCTTGATCTCGATGAGTTGCAGGAGGTTCTGCGTGGGCGCGGGGAGGGGGCCGAAGCGGTCGATCATTTCGGCGGCGAGGGCTTCGACGGCCTCGGGGCCATCGGCGTCGTTCATGCGGCGGTAGAGCGCCATGCGCACGGCGAGATCGGGGACGTAGTCTTCCGGGATCATGATCGGCGCGTCGACGGTGATCTGGGGGCTGAGGGCATTGCGTTCGCGGGCGAGGCCGATTTCGCCGGCCTTGGCGGCGACGATCGCGTCTTCGAGCATCGACTGGTAGAGTTCGAAGCCGACTTCGCGGACGTGGCCGGACTGTTCGTCGCCGAGGAGGTTGCCGGCGCCGCGCAAGTCGAGGTCGTGGCTGGCGAGCTGGAAGCCGGCGCCGAGGCTGTCGAGGTCGGAGAGGACCTTGAGGCGCTTTTCGGCGACTTCGGAGAGGGCCTGATCCTCCGGGTAGGTGAGGTAGGCATAGGCGCGCAGCTTGCCGCGCCCGACGCGGCCGCGCAGCTGGTAGAGCTGGGCGAGGCCGAAGCGGTCGGCGCGGTGGAGCACGATGGTGTTGGCGCTGGGGATATCGAGGCCGCTCTCGACGATGGTGGTCGAGAGGAGGACTTCGTAGCGCTTCTCATAGAAGGCGCCCATGCGGTCCTCGACCTCGGTGGGGCTCATCTGGCCGTGGGCGGAGACGTAGCGGATCTCGGGCACGTTGAGGCGGAGCCATTCCTCGAGATCGGGCATATCGGCGATGCGGGGGACGACGATGAAGGACTGGCCGCCGCGCTGGTGCTCGCGCATCAGGGCCTCGCGCATGGTGACGTCGTCCCACGGCATGACGTAGGTGCGCACGGCGAGGCGATCGACCGGCGGGGTCTGGATGGTGGAGAGTTCGCGCAGGCCCGACATCGCCATCTGCAGCGTACGCGGGATGGGCGTGGCGGTGAGGGTGAGGACGTGGACGTCCGCCTTGAGCTCCTTGAGGCGCTCCTTGTGGACGACGCCGAAGCGCTGCTCCTCGTCGACGATGACGAGGCCGAGGCGCTTGAATTCGAGGCCCTTGGAAAGGAGCGCGTGGGTGCCGATGACGACGTCGACGGTGCCGGCGGCGAGGCCTTCCTTCGTGGCGGCGGCTTCCTTGGGCGGCACGAGGCGGCTGAGGCGGCCGACGTTGAGGGGGAAGCCGTTGAAGCGCTCGACGAAGGCGGTGTAGTGCTGGCGGGCGAGGAGCGTGGTGGGGGCGATGACGGCGACCTGCTTGCCGGCCATGGCGGCGACGAACGCGGCGCGCAGGGCAACCTCGGTCTTGCCGAAGCCGACATCGCCGCAGACGAGGCGGTCCATCGGTTTGCCTGAGGCCATGTCCGCCAGCACGTCGTCGATGGCGCGCTCCTGATCGTCGGTCTCCGCCCAGGGGAAGCGGTCGACGAAGGGGCCGTAGGTGACGGGATCGGGGGCGAGGGCGTCGGCTTCGCGCAGGGCGCGCAGGGCGGCGGTCTGCATCAGCTGGCCGGCGATTTCGAGGATGCGTTCGCGCATCTTCGCCTTGCGGCGCTGCCAGGCCTCGCCGCCGAGCTTGTCGAGCGCGACGCCTTCGCTGTCGTGGCCGTAGCGGGAGAGGACGTCGAGGTTCTCGACCGGGATGTAGAGCTTGTCGCCGCCGGCGTATTCGAGCTGCACGCAGTCGTGCGGGCTGTCGCCGACGTCGACCGGCACGAGGCCGATGTAGCGGCCGATGCCGTGCTCCATGTGGACGACGAGATCGCCGGTGCCGAGCGCGGCGAGTTCGGCGAGGAAGGCGTCGGCATCCTTGCGCTTGCGCTTGGGGCGGACGAGGCGGTCGCCGAGGATGTCCTGTTCGGTGAGGACTTCGACGTCACCGCTGGAGAAGCCCTGTTCGAGGGGGAGGACGACCGCGGCGGGCTTGCTGGAGGCGGCGGCGCCGAGCGCTTCCTGCCAGGTTTCGGCGAGGATGGGGGGCGCCTTGCCCGCGTCTCCCAGCAGCGAGGCGAGGCGGGCGCGGGAGCCGGCGGTATAGGCGGCGACGACGGCCTTGCGGCCGCGCGTGGCGAGCGCGGCGAGGTGCTTGGCGGCGGCTTCGTAGATATTCGCGCCGGACGCGCGCTCGGGCGCGAAATCGCGCGGGGGGCCGAAGCCGAAATCGAGGACGCGGGCCGATTCCGGCTCGGCGAACTGGCTCATGCGGTGGACGGGCCAGCCGGCGAGGGCGCGGTCGAATTCGTCGCGGGCGAGGTAGAGCGCGGTTTCGCTGAGGGGGCGGTAGGTGGTGCTGCCGCCTCGCGTGGCGCTTTCGGCGCGGGCCTGGCGGTAGTCGGCTATATCGGCGAGGCGCTGTTCGGCGGCCTTGGCGGCGGCGGTATCGAGGAGGACGAGATCGCCTTCGCCCAAGTGGTCGAAGAGGGTGACGAGGCGGTCTTCGAGGAGGGGGAGCCAGTGCTCCATGCCGGCGAGGCGGCGGCCGTCGGTGACGGCCTGATAGAGCGGATCGCCGGTGGCATTGGCGCCGAACTGCTCGCGGTAGCGCGTGCGGAAGCGGCGGATGGACTCCTCGTCGAGCAGGGCTTCGCTGGCGGGGAGCAGCAGGTGCGACTGGACCGGCTGGACCGAGCGCTGGGTGGCCGGATCGAACAGGCGCATCGTCTCGATCTCGTCGCCGAAGAAATCGAGGCGCAGGCCGTGGCTAAGCCCACTGGGCCAGAGATCGAAGACCGAGCCGCGTACCGCGTATTCGCCCGCATCCACGACCGTATCGACGCGGGTGTAGCCCTGCCGCTGGACGAGGGCGATGAGGCTGTCGCGCGCGATCTCCTGACCGACCCGAAGCGCGCGGACAGACTCGCGGATGCGGAACGGGGTGAGCGTGCGCTGGAGGACGGCGTTGATGGTAGTGACGAGGAGCTGGGGCCCCTCCTGCTTTTCCTGCAGCGCGTGGAGCGCGGCGAGGCGGCGGGCGCTGACCGACATGGCGGGCGAGGCGCGGTCGAAGGGGAGGCAGTCCCACGCGGGGTATTCGCTGACGTCGAGCTCGGGCGCGAAGAACGCCGCGCTCTGGGTGACGGCGCGCATGGCGGCATCGTCGGCGGCGATGAAGATCGTGCGTTTGGGGGCCTTGGCCGAGGCGGCGGCGCGGGCGAGATCGGCGAGGACTAGCGGCTGCGCGCCGCGCGCTATGCTGGCGAGCGTGAGCGGCGTGGTCGCCGAGAGGATGCGATTGGGATCGGGCACGCGTGAGCTCAGCGCGGGATATCGACGTAATCGAGGCGGCGCATGGCGTCCATTTCAGGGCCTTCAAACGCGGACGGCACGGGCTGGGTTCCGAGCGCCCAGGCCATGATATCGACGTCGTCTTCCTCGAGCAGGCGCTCGAACCAGGCGAGGGCGGCTTCGTCCCACTGGGCATGGCGCGTGTCGAAGAAGCAGCCGATCATGTAGTCCGCCTCACGCGTGCCGCGATGCCAAGCGCGGAACTTCATCCGGGCGAGGCGGTGGGCGCTATCGGAGTCGCTGGCTTTGTCGTTGTCGTTCATCTGAGGGCCGATACGCCTTGTCGGGCGCGCGGGGCAAGTGCCGCTGGGGGAAGGACCGGCGCAACGGAGCAACACGCAAAAAGCTTCCCGTCGCCCCGTGCTTGACACGGGGCTTGGCTAACCTGCACCGCCCAAGAAAGCCATGGCCCGTGTCAAGCACGGGCCGACGAAAGGTGAGGTGAGATGGAAGCGGACCTCGGCTGAATCGGTTAGAACAGCGTACCTTGATCGGGTGCGTTGGGCGTGGCCGCCTCTTTCTCCCGCACTTGCGCCGCGCGGAGGTGGATCAAGCGGCGCAGGAGCGGATTGCTGCGAAGCACTTCCGGCGTGATCTTCTGCGCCTGCTGAGTGAAAACACGCTTTGCCATGGCACTGTCTACACGAGTTCGATGGCGTCCGGTAGCGTTTCGGCAACAGCCCGACTATCACGCAGATCATGCGTCCCGACCTGCTCAATCCGCTGTTTGCCGAGACCGAGGGGTTAAAGGGTGTCGGCCCGGGGCTGGCGCGCCCCTTGGGCAGGCTGGGGCTGACGCGGGTGCGGGACCTTGTCTACCACCTGCCGGACCGGTTCGTGGCGCGGCGGGCGGTCGGCAATCTGGATGAGGCGGCGATTGGCGAGAATATCGTCATCGCGCTGACGGTGCGGGAGCATCGGGCGAGTTCGGGGCGCGGGCCTTACCGGATCATGGCCGAGGATGCGCTGGGCAATTACGTCGCGCTCGTGTGGTTCGGACGGGCGAGCTACACCGCGAAGAAGCTGCTGCCGGTGGGCGAGAAGCGCTGGGTGGCGGGACGGCTCGACCAGTATGGGCAGAGCTGGCAGATCGTTCATCCCGAGCATATTGCCGAGGATAGCAGCGCGCTGGCGGGTTCGCTCAATGAGCCGGTCTATCCGGCGACCGAGGGGCTGACGCAGGCGCGGATTGCGGGCCTGACAGGGCAGGCCATGGGGATGGTGCCCGAACTGCCGGAATGGATCGAGCCGGGGCTGCTGGCGCGGCAGGGCTGGCCTGCCTGGCGCGAGGCGCTGGTGCGGGCGCACAAGGGCGCGGATGCGGTCGCGCGGGATCGGCTTGCCTATGATGAGCTGCTGGCGAACTCGCTGGCCCTGATGCTGGTCAAGGCAAGTAACCGAACGCGGCGGACGGTGCCGCTGCGAGGTGATGGCAGTTTGCGGGCGAAGCTGCGGCTGCCGTTTGCGCTGACGGGGGCGCAGGCGCGGTCAGTGGCCGAAATCGAGAGCGATGTGGCGCAGGATGCGCCGATGCTGCGCCTGCTGCAGGGGGATGTCGGATCGGGCAAGACGGCGGTGGCGCTGCACGCAATGCTGATCGCGGTGGAGGCGGGCGCGCAGGCCGCGCTGCTCGCGCCGACCGAAATTCTGGCGCGCCAGCATGCCGAGACCCTGCAGCGCATGGCGGCGGGGACAGGGGTGCAGATTGCGCTGCTCACCGGCAAGACGACGCAGCGCGGCGGCGTGAAGGCGCGCGAAGCGATCCTGATGGGGCTGCTCGATGGCAGCATCGACATCGTCGTCGGGACGCACGCGATCTTTCAGGAGAGCGTGACCTATCGCAATCTGGCGCTGGTGGTGATCGACGAGCAGCACCGCTTCGGCGTGGGCCAGCGGCTGATGCTGACGCAGAAGGGCAAGGCGACGCCGCATTGCCTGGCCATGACCGCGACGCCGATCCCGCGCACGCTGACCCTGGCGCAATATGGCGAGATGGAAGTGTCCAAGCTCGACGAGATGCCACCGGGGAGGCAACCGATCGACACGCGCGTGGTCGCGGTGGAGCGGATCGGTGAGGTTGTCGAAGGGCTGGCGCGGCATCTGGCGACGGGGGCGCAGGCCTATTGGGTCTGCCCGATGGTGCGCGAGAACGAGACGGCGGACCTGGCGGCGGCGGAAGCGCGGTTTGCCGAGATGCAGCTGCGCTTCGGAGATCAGGTCGTGCTGGTGCACGGCCAGCTGCGGCCCGAAGCGAAGGACGCCGCGATGGAGCGCTTCGTGCGCGGCGAGGCAAAGCTGCTCGTCGCGACGACGGTGATCGAAGTTGGCGTCGACGTGCCGAATGCGAGCCTGATGGTGATCGAGCAGGCGGAGCGTTTCGGCCTCGCGCAATTGCACCAGCTGCGCGGGCGGGTGGGCCGCGGATCGGCGAAATCGACCTGTTTGCTGCTGCGCGGCGAGGCGCTTTCGGAGGTGGGCCGCGAGCGGCTTGCCCTGATGCGCGAGACGCAAGACGGGTTCCGTCTGGCCGAGGAAGACCTGCGCCTGCGCGGCGGCGGCGAACTGCTGGGCACGCGGCAATCGGGGGATACGCCCTTTCGGGTAGCCGACTTCGAACAGATTGCCCGGCTGCTCCCGCTCGCGCATGACGACGCGCGGCTGCTGATGGAGCGCGATGGCGGGCTTTCCTCTCCGCGCGGAGAGGCGGCGCGGGCGCTGCTCTATCTGTTCGAGCGCGATTGGGGCGTGCAGCTGCTGCGTGGGGGGTGAGGCCGGGACCGGTGTCTCGACTTCGCCCCCTCGAATTCGCTCGGGACCATCGGTGTCTCGACTTCGCTCGACACGAACGGAACTTATTGGGGATTCATGAAGTGAGGAAGGTTTCTGAAGCGGCGCGGGCACTGGGGTATGCAGGGCTTTTGCCGCAGGTGGCGGCGCTGCTGGCGGTGTTCAAGGGCGGGCCATGGGCGTGGACGGGCCTCGCGCTGGCGTATGCCTATGCCGCGCTGATTTTCAGCTTTCTGGGCGGGGTGTGGTGGGGCATCGGCATTGCCAAGCCCGAAAGCCCGAAGTGGATTTTCCTTGCCGGTGTCGCGCCGTCGCTGATCGCGCTGGCCGGGTGGTTCCCGTGGATGCTGGGCTGGACCTGGCCGGGGCCGGAATTGATCGCGCTGGGCGTGTGCATCGCGCTTTCGCCGCTGGTCGATCTGGCCATCGGGCTGAAGCCGGATGGCTGGCTGGCGCTGCGGCGCAATCTGTCGATCGGGCTTGGCGGCCTCAGCATTCTGATCGGCTTGCTCGCGGAGCGCGCTTCGGGGTTGTGAGCGGGCGAAACCGAGCCCGCAAACATCAACACTGAAGATAAATGGTCGGGGAGAGAGGATTCGAACCTCCGGCCCCTGCCTCCCGAAGACAGTGCTCTACCAGGCTGAGCTACTCCCCGACCGATCGGACTGCCGGTCACCCGGCCCCGAGGCAGGGGCGCGCTATAGGCGGGGGATTCGAGGGTGACAAGCACCCTTTTGCAGGAAATTTTCGCAACCCATGGAACCGTCAGGCAGCGCGGCGGAAGGCTGGTCTCGCTTCCGTGCCGGAGAGGCGGAAGCGCGCAACGAGGTCTTGCAACGTTTCCGCCTCGCGCAGCAGACTGTGCGCGGCGGCGTTGCTTTCCTCGACCATCGCGGCGTTCTGCTGGGTGACCTGATCGATCCGGCTGAAGCTGGCGTTGACGCTGCCGAGCGCTTCGACCTGCTGGGCGGATTCGCTGGCAATGCCGCTGATCGCACCGCCGATGCCGGTGATACGCTCGACGATGGCGCGCAGCACGGCGCCGGTCTCGCCGACGAGTTCGACGCCGGTGCCCACTTGTGCCGAGGACGCCTCGATCAGGTTCTTGATGTCCTGCGCGGCATCGGCGCTGCGCTGGGCGAGAGCACGGACTTCGGTGGCGACGACCGCGAAGCCCTTACCCGCCTCGCCGGCGCGGGCGGCTTCGACTCCGGCGTTCAAGGCGAGGAGGTTGGTCTGGAACGCGATGCCGTCGATGATCGAGACGATCTGGGCGATTTCGCTGGAGGATTGCTCGATCGCGGTCATCGCAGTGATCGCGCGTTCGACCACCGCGCCGCCGGTGGCAGCATCGGCCTGGGCCTCGGCGGTGGCGGCGTTGACCGCTTCGGCGCGGGCGGCGGTGGCACGGATGCCCGTGGCGAGGCTGGTGGTGGCCTCGCTGTTGGCGGCGATGGCGCTGGCCTGGGCTTCGGTGCGGCGGGCAAGATCATCGGACGCAGAGCGGATTTCGGACGAGCCGGTCGCGATCTGGCGTGCGGCGGCAGTGACGCGGGCGAGCAGCTGGTCGAGATCGGCAGCGGCTTCGTTGAACGAGCGCCGCAGGGCTTCGTAGGCCGGGGGGAACGGTTCGCTGATGCGCAGTGCGAGATCGCCTTGGGCCATGGCTTCGAGCCGGGCGGCGACGGCAGAGATGACAGCGTTCTGTTCGGCCGCGGTGCGGCTGCGTTCGGCGGCGGCTTCGGCTTCGATGCGTTCGGCCTGCTCGCGGATCTCGGCCTGATGCTGGATGCGGCGGGCGACCTGCTCGCACAGCATGACGAGGGCGGCGGTCTCGGCAATGACGACGACGGCGTGGAAGAGGACGCGGATAAAGGCCGGGCCGCCGGTCCATACCACATCGGGCGCGAGGAAGTTGGCGAGAAGGTGGTGCACCGCGGTGAGGCCGGCGGCGAGGATCACCGGGCGCCAGTCGGCCATGGCGGCGAGCATGGCGAGCGCGGCGAAGAAGGTCATGTGAATGTCGACCATGAACGGATGGCCGGACCACTGGTAGAGCAGGATCATCGGATAGGCGGCGACGGCGCTGCCCATGGCGAGGCGGGTCGCTTGATCCGCGCGTCCCTGGACCACGAGCGCGAGCGGGATGGCGCTGACGGCAAGCGCGAGAACGAGCGGAAATGCGCCTGTATCGGCGAGCGCGGTGCCCACGCCGATAACGAGGATCGCAAGCACGCAAGTCGCGGCGAGGAGCTTGAGGCCATTGCGGCGGACGGCGAGGAGTTCATCCATGGGGCGGGGCTTTCGGGGGCTGGCAAAGGAGAGCTGGGATGGCAAGGGCAAGCGCGCCATCGTGGAACGCGCGGGCGCCAAAGCCGGCAGGCGGGTTGGTCAGGATCAGTCCGCCGAACGCGCCGCGGCCGCTGACGGATGCGCCGTGGGTGAGCGCCCAATCGAGCGCGGCGGGGCGGGAAGGCGTGAGCAGCGGGACATAGAGCGCGGCGAGGCCGGGACGGGGAGCCAGTTCGGCCATGGCGACGACCGCCGTCAGCACCAAGGCTTGCGCGGCGAGGACGCGGCGGGTGCTGAAGGAGAGTCGAGGCGCAGCGACAAGCATGAGGACCGTCATAATCCGATCCGGACTTAAGGGTCGGAAGGGCGCGGTTAAGGTTAAATGCGTATGGCGGGCGCTGGTCAGTGCCGGGCGATGTGGCTAGACAGGAGCGCATGGCCACAGCCGCATCCCCTTCGCGAGTCCCGGCGCAGAGCGCGCATCCCGAACAGCAATACCTCGACCTGATGCGGCGCATCTGGGAGGAGGGCGACGAGCGGGTGGACCGCACCGGCGTGGGCACGCGCAGCGTGTTCGGCGCGCAGCTGCGGTTCGATCTGGCGGATGGCGCGATGCCGCTGCTGACGACCAAGCGCGTCTACTGGAAGACGGCGACGCGCGAGTTCCTGTGGTTCCTGACCGGGCGGACGAATATCCGCGAGCTGTGTGCGCAGGGCGTGGAGATCTGGACCGACTGGCCGCTCGATCGCTATAGGCGCGAGACCGGGGACCAGATCAGCCGCAAGGACTTTTCGGCGCGGATGGTCGCGGATGAGGCCTTTGCCTTACAGTGGGGCGATCTGGGGCCGGTCTACGGCAAGCAGTGGACGGATTGGCCGGTCTATGAGCCGGCGGGCGAGGGTCTGTTTGCCAAGCGCGCGGTGGGCGTCAATCAGGTCGCCGAAGTGGTGGAGAGCCTCCGGAAAAACCCCGGGAGCCGGCGGCATATCGTCGAGGGCTGGAACGTGGCGGAGCTCGACCAGATGGCGCTGCCGCCGTGCCACAAGACCTACCAGTTTCATGTGGCGGACGGGAAGCTTTCGGGGCTGCTCTATCAGCGCAGCTGCGACGTGGCGCTGGGGCTGCCGTTCAACCTGTGGGGCGGGGCGCTGTTCATCCGCATGCTGGCGCAGCAGTGCGATCTGGAGCCGGGCGTGCTGGTGTGGATGGGCGGCGATACGCACCTCTATCTCAATCATGCCGAGCTGGTGGAAGCGCAGCTGGCGCGGGTGCCGGAGGGGAGCCCGAAACTGGCAATCCTGCGGCGACCGGAGAGTATCTTCGACTACCGGATCGAGGACTTCGTGGTGACCGATTACACCCCGCAGGCGCATATTGCGGCACCCGTGGCGGTGTGATTGACTCGGAAAGCGCGTTGTAATATTATTATGCGGTGAGCTAATAATGCGTCTCTGCCGATAGACGCGCCGGGAGTGACTGATGCAGGCGTTTTGCGCATGACCGAAGGTGCCCGCAGCAATCTGCCGCCGCTTCAGCTGCATGTTCCCGAGCCGAAGTTTCGCCCCGGCGATGCGGTGGACTATAGCCATCTGGTAATACCGGCAGCGGGCGCGCAGGCGCGGCCCGATGAGGGCTGTGTGGCAAGCGAGACGCATCCGCTGTGCCTCGATCTTGTGCGCGTGCTGGGCGAGGACCACAAGGCAGTGGGGCCGTGGGACCCCAAGCTCGATCCCGAAACGCTGCGGCGGATGCTGCGGCTGATGGCGCTGACGCGGGCGTTCGACGACCGGATGTACCGCGGGCAGCGGCAGGGCAAGACCAGCTTCTACATGAAATGCACCGGCGAGGAGGCGACCTCGATTGCCCCGGCGATGGCGCTGGCGAGCGACGACATGGTGTTCCCCAGCTACCGCCAGCAGGGCATCCTGATCGCGCGCGGCTATCCGATGGTCGATATGATCAACCAGATCTATTCGAACAAGGCGGACAAGCTGAAAGGGCGGCAACTGCCGATCATGTATTCGGCGCGCGAGGCTTCGTTCTTCTCGATCTCGGGCAATCTCGCGACGCAGTATCCGCAGGCGGTGGGCTGGGCGATGGCGAGCGCGATCAAGGGGGATACGCGGATCGCCGCGGCGTGGTTGGGTGAAGGCTCGACCGCGGAAGGCGACTTCCATTCGGCGATGACCTTTGCGGCAGTCTACAATGCGCCGGTGGTGTTCAATGTCGTGAACAACCAGTGGGCGATTTCGAGCTTTTCGGGCTTTGCGGGCGCAGAGCGGACGACCTTTGCGGCGCGGGCCATCGGCTATGGGATTGCAGGGCTGCGCGTGGATGGCAACGATCCGCTGGCGGTCTATGCCGCGACGCGGTGGGCGGCGAACCGGGCGCGCGCGAATGGCGGGCCGACCCTGATCGAGCACTTCACTTATCGTGCGGAAGGGCATTCGACCTCGGACGATCCGGGGCAGTACCGCTCGCAGGCGGAGCGGACCGAGTGGCCGCTGGGCGATCCGATCAACCGCCTGGCGCGGCATCTTGAGGCGCAGGGTGAGTGGACGCCGGAAGCCCACGCCGCGATGGATATGGAACTGGCCGAGCAAGTGAAGGCGGCAGCGAAGTCCGCCGAGGCGAATGGCGTGCTGGGGCATGGCCTGCACCATCCCTTTCGCACGCTTTTCGAGGATGTCTTCGAGGAACTGCCCTGGCACCTCAAGGAGCAGAGCGAGCAGGCGATCCGCGAGCGGCGGATCAAATGGCCCGAGTGGAAGGAGGACTGAGCGTGAGCGACGCACCTTCCACCAAGAAGCTCAACATGATTGAGGCGATCAACGACGCGCTCGACGTGATGATGGCGCGCGATGCCAATATCGTCGTGATGGGCGAGGATGTCGGCTATTTCGGCGGCGTGTTCCGCGCGACGGCGGGGCTGCAGAAGAAGTATGGCCGCACCCGCGTGTTCGATACGCCGATCAGCGAGTGCGGGATCATCGGCGTGGCGGTGGGGATGGGGGCCTATGGGCTCAGGCCCGTGCCGGAAATCCAGTTTGCCGACTATATCTATCCGGGGCTCGATCAGCTTGTCTCCGAAGCGGCGCGGCTGCGCTATCGGTCGGCGGGTGAGTATACCGCACCCATCACGGTGCGCTCGCCCTTCGGCGGGGGCATTTTCGGCGGGCAGACGCATAGCCAGAGCCCGGAGGCGCTGTTCACCCATGTGGCGGGGCTCAAGACGGTGATCCCCTCGACACCGCACGATGCCAAGGGCCTGCTGATCGCGGCGATCGAAGACAACGATCCGGTGATCTTTTTCGAGCCCAAGCGCATCTACAACGGGCCGTTCAACGGGTACTATGACAAGCCGGTTGAGCCGTGGTCGCGGCACAAGGATGGCGCCGTGCCGGAAGGGTATTACCGCATTCCGCTCGGCAAGGCCCGGGTGGTGCGCGAAGGCGAAGCGATGACGGTGCTGGCCTACGGTACGATGGTGCACGTGGTCGAGGCGGTGCTGGCGGACAAGGGCGTCGATGCCGAGATCATCGACCTGCGCACGCTGGTACCGCTCGATATCGAGACCATCGAGGCTTCGGTGAAGAAGACCGGCAAGTGCCTGATCGTCCATGAAGCGACGCGCACTGGCGGCTTTGGTGCGGAGCTTTCCGCGCTGGTGCAGGAGCATTGCTTCTACCACCTCGAAGCCCCGATCGAACGCGTGACCGGGTTCGACACGCCTTATCCGCACAGCCTCGAATGGGCATATTTTCCGGGTCCGGTCCGCATCGGCGAGGCCGTTGATCGTCTTCTGAAGGCCTGACGCCATGGGTACTTTCACGTTCCGCCTGCCCGATATCGGCGAAGGTATCGCCGAGGCCGAGATTGTCGCCTGGCACGTCAAGGTGGGCGATGTGGTGGCCGAGGATGGCCGCGTCGCGGACCTGATGACCGACAAGGCGACGGTCGAGATGGAAAGCCCGGTGGCGGGCAAGGTGATCTCGGTGGCAGGCGAGGTGGGTGATGTGATCGCCATCGGATCGCCGCTGGTGGTGATCGAGACGGAGGGTGGCGAGGTTGAGCCTAACTCTGAGGCTGTGAATGGTCCTTCGACAGGCTCAGGACGAGCGGATGTTGTTGAGGCGGCACCAATTGCAGACACGCCGGAGCCGCATCCGGTTGCTTTGCGGTCTGAAGAACCGGCGCCAATCATCCATGCGCCCAAGGTGTTGGCAAGCCCGGCGGTGCGCGCGCGGGCCGAGGCGCTGGGGATCGATCTGGGGCAAGTGAAGCCTTCGGAAGAAGGCCGCGTGCGCCATGCCGATCTGGATGCATTCCTCGCCTACAATGCGGGCGGCGGGTACCGTCCGGCGGGTGCGGCACGCAAGGACGAGACGGTCAAGGTGATCGGCCTCCGGCGCCGGATCGCCGAGAACATGGCGGCGGCGAAGCGGCACATTCCGCACTTCACTTATGTCGAGGAATGCGACGTCACTGCGCTCGAGGAGATGCGCGCGCAGCTCAATGACGGGCGGGGCAGCAAGCCCAAGCTGACCATGCTGCCGCTGCTGATCACGGCGATCTGCAAGACGCTGCCGGACTTTCCGATGCTCAATGCCCGCTATGACGACGAGGCGGGCGTGGTGACGCGGCATGGGGCGGTGCATCTCGGCATGGCGACGCAGACGCCGGGCGGGCTGATGGTGCCGGTGATCCGCGATGCGCAGGATCGCAACTTGTGGCAGCTGGCCAGCGAGATCGCGCGATTGGCCGAAGCGGCGCGTTCAGGGACGGCTACTTCCGGCGAGCTTTCCGGTTCGACGATCACGGTGACCTCGCTCGGTGCACTGGGCGGCGTGGCGACGACGCCGGTGATCAACCGGCCGGAAGTGGCGATCATCGGGCCGAACCGGATTGTCGAGCGGCCGATGTTCGTGCCGGATGGCATGGGCGGCGAACGCGTGGCCAAGCGCAAGCTGATGAACATTTCGATCAGCTGCGATCACCGCGTAGTCGATGGCTGGGATGCGGCGAGCTTTGTCCAGGCGCTGAAGCGGCTGATCGAGACGCCGGTGCTGCTGCTGGCGGATTGACGGAGCACGCTTGTGGTGTCCCGACTTTTCTCCCTCGACTGCGCTCGGGACTATCGGTGTCTCGACTTCGCTCGACACGAACGGTGGTGGTGAGGGATTACCGCACCACGCCGCGCCAGGTCATCTGGCCGGTGCCGGCGAGCGCGAGCTGGGTCGGGATGCGCCAGCGCAGGTGGGTGACGTCTTCGGGATGCGCCAGGCGGCTGCGGCCATAGGCGTCGCGCACGGTGAGGGTTTCGAGCGCGCCCCAGGTGCGGCCGCCGTCGACCGAGACTTCCTGCGTTCCATCGGCGCCGCCGGCAAAGGCGATCGCGCGCGGGAGCGGGTTGGTGACGGTGAAGCCGCCATCCTTGCGGCCAGACCAGTTGACGACGAAGATCACGCGGTCGCCGGGGCGGAGCTGGTCGGCGCGCTCGAGGATGCGCGCGGTGCGGCCGCCGGGCGCGGGCTGGAAGCGCTCCACGAAGACATCGCTGGCGAACTGGACGCCGCCTGCCGCGTGTGCTGCGCCCGGTGCGAGTGCACCTGCGACGACCATCGCCGGAAGGACCGCTTTGTACATCGGTTCGAATGCCCCTTGGGCGCCTCCTGCGCCTATGGAGCGTGAATGGCACGCCTGCCGATAAAGTTTGGTTAATGGGGGCTTGCGGTGCATGCGCACGCGGAGTGCGGGCAAAGAAAAAGGCACCCGAAGGTGCCTTTTTCGTCTTCCCAATGGCGCGAGTGACGGGACTTGAACCCGCGACCCTCGGCGTGACAGGCCGATACTCTAACCAACTGAGCTACACCCGCTCGCCTTGGGAGCGCCGCATTTAGGGGGGGACTTGCGGGCTGTCAACGCCCCAGATCAGCAAAATTTCGGCAAATTTTGCGTTTCGTAAAAATCGTTTTGAATCAACCCCAACGGCCGGTTTCCATCCAGATCAGGAAGCGGCGCAGCGGCAGGAGCCAGACGGTTCCGAGAATCACGTAGACCAGCGTCTGCGCCAGAACCGGCAGCTTGCCGATGGGACCGGAGAGGCCCGCGACGATCAGCGCATAGCCGAACAGCGCCAGGATCAGCGCGAGTATGCCGAAGGGCTTGCGCCAGGTGGGCTGCCAGGATTTGGGATCGTCCATCGAAGGTTCCGCTCAGAAAGGGCCGTAGAGGCGGGTGGGGGTTACCACTGCGACGAGCGGTCTGTCATGTGCCTCGAATGGCAGGTCGTCCGCGAGCTGGCTGTCCCACGCCATGCCGATGGCGGGGACCTGGGGGTACTTCTCCAGCCACCGGTCATAGTGCCCGCCGCCCTGGCCGAGGCGTCTGCCGGTTGCCGTGAAGCCGACGAGCGGGACAAAGAGGACATCGGGCACGAGACTTTCGGCATCGGGCAGCGGCTGGGGCGCGCGCCAGGGGCCGGGCGCCATCAGCTCGTCGACGTGCGGCGAGGCCCAGTGGCGGAAATGCATCGGTGCCTCGCGCGCGGCGAACCATGGCATGGCGACCTTGTGGCCGGCTTCGTGGAAATGGGCCGCGTAGGCATGGGTCGGCGCTTCGTCTCCGATCGCGGCATAGAGGCCGACGATTGCGCCCTGCGGAATCAGCGCGCCGAGTGCGGCGGGCGGACGCTTGAACAGCAGCGCCTTCACCCGCGGATCGAGGGCGGCGACATGATCGCGGCGGGCGGCACGCAAGGCCTTGCGCAGGGCCGCCTTGGCGGTCGCGGGATCGGCGCTCATCGTTTGCCTCGCTTCGGAATGGGGCCCAGAGAAAAATGGCACTTTGCCGGGGGTGACGGGACCACCATGGGTCGTTTCCAGGAGAATCCTCTGACGCGTTCACGTCAGGTGGGGACCATGTACCAGGGCCAGGGCCAAGGCAGGGACAGCCCCCAAGGATTTGCTTATAGCCTCAGGGATTTCATGTGGCACGTGCCGGGCAGAACCCGTCGCCCCTTATCTAGGCGAGCGGGCACGCTTTCTCAAGTGGCGGGTTCTTCGAGGTGCGCGGCGAGCTTCTCGACCCGGGCGGCCAATGTCTCGATCCGGGCGAGCACTTCGGCGGCAGGCTGGGCCGGCTCAGGCGCTTCCTCCTGCGGAGGCGGCATCTGGCGGTGGAGTTCGTGGAGCTCGTCCGCCAGCATCAGCGCCGCGAAGAGGAGCATGCGGGTTTCGCTTTGCCCGGCGCCGGCCTTGGTGACCCGCTCCGCCACCATGCGGCCGAGCATCTCGATATGCGATTCCTCGCCGTCGGGCGCGGAGACGGTGTAGGGGCGACCGCCGATGGTGAGGGTGACGTTGCTCATGCTGCCGGGCTCATTGCGGAAGATTGGCCAGCAGGAGATCAAGCTGCTGGATTTCCTCGCTCACCCGTTCTTTCAGCCGGCGATGGCGGCTGCGCAGCTCGGCCACTTCGGCGGGAGCGGGGGCGGCGGCGACAGCGGCTTCCAAGCGGGCAATCGCCTGCTCGATCCTGTCCAGCGCCCCATCGAGCGGGGAATCCTGCGCCTCGGTCGTCATGGACCTACTCGCTAGCACAATTGCCTAGGCCCGCAAGCCGGGACGAGCCCTGCTTTCCCCAACCTTGACGCTACGGAGTGCCGCTCCCAAAGAGAGCCCGCTGCCGAATCGGTGGCGGCCGGGCGGCCTTTGCCGCGGGATCAAGGTCAGGATATTCAAATGGAACGGGATCAGGCCGTACTGACGCCGATGGCCAACGCCATCCGCGCGCTCGCGATGGATGCGGTCGAGGCCGCCAATTCGGGGCACCCCGGCATGCCGATGGGCATGGCCGATGTGGCGACGGTGCTGTTTACCGAATTCCTCAAGTATGATCCTTCTGCGCCGAAGTGGGCGGACCGCGACCGCTTCGTGCTCTCGGCCGGGCACGGTTCGATGCTGATCTACGCACTGCTGCACCTGACGGGCTATGCCGCGCCGACCATCGACGACATCCGCAAGTTCCGCCAGCTCGGCAGCCCCTGCGCGGGCCACCCCGAAAACGACATGCTGGAAGGCGTCGAATGCACGACCGGTCCGCTGGGGCAGGGCCTTGCGATGGCGGTGGGCATGGCGATTGCCGAGCGGCATCTCAATGCGACCTTCGGCAGCGAACTGGTCGACCACAAGACCTGGGTGATCGCGGGCGACGGGTGCCTGATGGAAGGAATCAACCACGAGGCGGTCGGTCTGGCGGGAACGCTCGCCCTCGGCCACCTCAACGTGCTGTGGGACGACAACAAGATCACCATCGACGGCGACACCTCGCTTTCGACGACGGAAGACATCCTGGCGCGCTATGCGGCGAGCGGTTGGCACACGGCGAGCTGCGACGGCCATGACTTTGCCGACATCGCGCGCGCGCTGGCCGAAGCGGCGGCCGATCCGCGCCCCTCTCTCGTCTCCTGCAAGACGGTGATCGGCAAGGGCGCGCCCAACAAGCAGGGCGGGCACAACGTGCACGGCTCGCCGCTCGGCAAGAGCGAGATCGAGGCAGCGCGCGAATATCTGGGCTGGACCGCAGCGCCGTTCGATATCCCGGCAGATATCCTCGCCAACTGGCGCGCGGCCGGGGCCAAGGGCGCTGCGGCGCGGGCCGAGTGGGAAAAGCGGGCTGCTGCCCATCCGCAGGGTGAAGAGCTCGCGCGGCGCATGGCGGGCGAACTGCCGGCGGATGTCGGCGCGAAGAACGCCTATATCGAGAGCCTGATCGCCAACCCGCCGACGGTCGCCACGCGCAAATCGAGCGAGATGGCGCTGGAAGCGATGACCGCGGTGATCCCCGAAATGGTCGGCGGCTCGGCGGACCTGACGGGTTCGAACAACACCAAGACCAAGTCGACCGGCCCGCTGACCAAGGACAGCTACGGCGGGCGCTATGTCTACTATGGCATCCGCGAGTTCGGCATGGCCGCGGCGATGAACGGCATGGCGCTGCACGGGGGCGTGATTCCCTATGGCGGGACGTTCCTCGTGTTCTCGGACTACTGCCGCAATGCGGTGCGCATGTCGGCGCTGCAGCACACGCGCGCGATATATGTCTTCACGCACGATTCGATCGGTCTGGGCGAGGATGGTCCGACGCACCAGC
>Ga0310345_10000824_pt1 | contig 39421 bp, 39 predicted proteins | sample HC15DNA20500_MG_FD_204667 | JGI IMG/M metagenome (GOLD analysis project Ga0310345, IMG submission 204667) | Marine microbial communities from station ALOHA, North Pacific Subtropical Gyre - HC15-DNA-20-500_MG | ecosystem: Environmental > Aquatic > Marine > Oceanic | place: Pacific Ocean: North... | reverse complement strand
GGCAGGCTCAAGGACTGGCGCCGCGTCGCAACCCGCTACGACCGATGCCCGAAGGTCTTCCTCTCAGCCATTGCCCTAGCCGCAACCGTCATCTTCTGGCTCTGAAAGTCAATGAGTCTGGAGCCTACTTCATGACGATCGATCCTGCTCAGCCGTACATTGAAGAGATTTGTGTGTTGACCGAAGCTCTCGAAGAGGCTCTGCGCGCTTCCCATGAGGAGCTTGCCCGGCATGTCGCCGGGGGAGGGGCGTAATGGGGACCAGGTATCATTTCGACCAACTCGAACAGGCGCTTTTTGAGTACTTTTCTTCTCTCGACGCCGCGTACGCTGTAATCGAGGACATCGTTAATGACGGTTCCTGGCGAGCGGATTTGATCAGAGCCGCGGAGCGACTGCGTCACGCAGCACGAAGGCACGAACTTCTATCGGACTCGGAGAGATCAGATCTCGACAGAGTCATCTCTGAGATCATTTCGCGAGTAGCTCGGGGCACCTCTCAGGTTTATGTGCACGACGAGAACTGCATGTCAGGAGGATGGTATCAGTCTCATGTGACGCGATATGCCGAAGCTCTTTGGGATAGAACTGCACCGCTGCGGCGACTGCAGCAGTGTCATACTATAGTCTCTCAGATAGTGCGTGCCGAGTCGCTGAGTTTCGAGCTTAGGAATTGAGGCCTTGGTCACACGTGCCGCGTGACCGGCGTGACATAAATGCTGAGTCGGACGACGCCTCCGTCGCTTGAAGCGACCGGTAGCATTGCTCCTTGGTTCACTGAACCAAAGAGCAATGCGCTGAAGTCCTCAACGCGCGGCGTAAGCCCTTGATAAATATGGTAGGCCCGGAGGGATTTGAACCCCCAACCAAAGCGTTATGAGCGCTCTGCTCTAACCGTTGAGCTACAGGCCCGCCACATCAGTGGAATATGCGGGCCGTGCGCGGGGGTCAATCCTCGGGCGCTTGTGCCCGCGGAGCGGGGGTGGTTCTGTGACCACAGGGCCAAAGGGGGAGGTGCGCATGGACGGGGTGGAACGGCACCGGATCGGAGAGATCGACGTGATCGTGCTGGAGGACGGCCACCAGCACGCGCCCAACACACTGTTTCCGGATCACGACGTGGAGCGGGCGCAGGCGGCCGCGACACAGGCCGGGATTGCCTATGACGGCGAGAGGTCGCTGGTCCCGATCCGAGGCTTCGTCCTGCGCGGGCGCGGGTTCACGGCGGTGGTCGACGCGGGAAGCCCGCCGGACGAGACGCCGACGACGGGTGCCTTCCTTGCCTCGCTCGCGGCCGCCGGGGTGGCGCCGGAGGAGGTCACGCACCTCGCCATGACGCATCTGCACATCGACCATGTCGGCGGGATCACGGACGCGGCGGGACAGGCCGTCTTCACCAACGCCGAGCTGCTGGCCGGGGCCGGGGAGTGGGATCACTTTACCAGCCCGGAGGTTGAGGCGCGGCTGGGCCGGGGACGGGCGCTGGCGAGCTTCCTCTTCTCGCAGCGCGCGATCCGGCCCTATGCCGACCGGCGGCGGGATGTGACCGGAGAGACGGAGGTTCTGCCGGGCGTCTCCTTCGTCCCGCTGCCGGGCCATACGCCGGGGCATTCGGGGATTCACCTGGCCTCGGGCGGGGAGGAGCTGCTGATCTGGGGTGACACGATCCATTGCGAAACGTTCCAGATGGCGGAGCCGGACTGGGGCGTGCTGTTCGACGTGGACCCGGTCGCGGCGCGCGTGTCCCGCAGGCGGATCTTCGACCGCGTGGCGCAAGACGGGATCATGGTCACCGGCCCGCACGTCCGCGGCCCCGGCCTGCGCCGGGTCGAACGGATGCGGCAGGGTTACCGGCTGGTGCCGGCTGAATAGGGCGGCGCGGGGCGCATGCGCCGGAGGCAGGAGGCGCGGCGCGGACCTGTCATCCAGCCCTCTCTTTTGGCAGGAGAGAGCGCCCGCGGCGGCAGGAAACCGGGTCGTTCCACCCGCGCCATGCATCACCGCATGCGCCCCGCCCCGGAGCGAACGCATCCATGGCGAATGTCGCCCACCTCTCCCCTTCTGAAAATGGGGCTGTCGCCGACGGGGCGCCGCCCCGTCACCCGTTCTCGACCACCTCAAGGCCCAGCACCGTCGGCAGATGGCGGGCGATCTCCTCCCATGTCTCGCCCTCGTCGCGGGAGGCGAAGACAGAGCCGGAGTTGGTCCCGAAATAGACCCCGGCCGGGTCCAGCCGGTCGCCCGACATCGCCTGCCGGAGCACTGTGAAGAAACAGGCCTCCTGCGGCAGCCCCCTGCGCTGGTCCTGCCAACTCGCGCCACCGTCCTGCGTCCGCCACACCGCCGCCTTCGCGTCGGGCGGATAGCGGCCCGCGCTGTCGCCGTTGAGCGGCAGAGTCCACACCGTCAGCGGGTCGCGCGGATGCACCTGGACGGGGAAGCCGAAGGTGGAGGGGAGGCCGGTGTTGATGTCGTCCCAACTGCGCCCGCCGTCGGAGGAACGCCAGACGCCGTGGTGGTTCTGCTGATAGATCACCTCGCCCCCGCCAGGCGCGCGGCGCATGTTGTGCACGCAATGGCCGATCTCGCCATCGCGCGGCGCCGCCGGGTGGTCGTGATGGCCGCAGGCTTCGGCGTTGGAGAGCCGGTTGCGCCGGTCCCATGTCGCGCCGCCGTCTTCCGTGGCGAAGACCCCCGCGGCGGAGATGCCGACCCAGAGCTTTGCCGGATCCTCGGGGTCGGGCAGGATCGTGTGCAGCACCAGCCCCGCCGCGCCGCCCTGCCACTCGGCGGCGGAGGGGTGGGCGGTCAGCCCGTCCACCTTCGTCCACGTGGCGCCATCGTCCTCGCTGACCAGAAGCTGCGCGGGCTTGGTTCCGGCGTAGAGCCGGCCATGGGCATGGGCCAGGGACCAGACCTGAGCAAAGGCGTCGCCGTAGGGCAGCGGCACCTCGGTCCAGCCGAGCATCCTGGCAACCTCCGGGTCGCTGGCCGCCCAGTCGTCCATCGTCCCTTTCGTCAGGCGCACGACCTCCCAGCTGACGCCGCCGTCGGTGGAGCGCCAGACGCCCGCGCCGTGCCAGTCGCCGCCGCCGCCCGCCCAGAACGTCCCGCCCCGGCCGACGGCGTGATTGATCGGCCAGCCGTCGCAATGCGGGCCCGCGACCTTCCATGCGATGCGCCCGGGATCGCCGGTGAGGACGAAAAGGCCCTTGGTGGTGCCGACAAGCAGTTTCACATCTTGCGCCATGGAAGCCTCCTCCGACTGCGCCGGTCGAAATCTAGCACGCGACCCGGCGCCGCGCATCAGTCCCGACGGGGGTCGGTGGGGGTCAGAGACGCCCCACGCACCGGTCGTTCCGCCGCCGCGCCCCGTGGACTCCGCCCGCGTCCTGCCGTATCGGACGCGCGACAGCACCGGAGGGCGGGACATGACGGGCAAAAACGGCATCACCTACGCGGACGCGGGCGTGGACATCGACGCAGGCAATGCGCTCGTCGACCGGATCAAGCCGGCGGCGAAGCGGACCGATCGGCCCGGCACCATGTCCGGCCTCGGCGGCTTCGGCGCGCTCTTCGACCTCAAGGCTGCGGGGTATTCCGACCCGATCCTCGTCGCGGCCACCGACGGGGTGGGGACCAAGCTGCGCATCGCCATCGACACCGGGCTGGTGGACGGGGTGGGCATCGACCTCGTCGCGATGTGCGTGAACGATCTGGTCTGTCAGGGGGCGGAGCCGCTCTTCTTTCTGGACTACTTCGCCACCGGCAAGCTTTCGGTCGATCACGCCGCCCGCGTGGTCGAGGGCATCGCCGAGGGCTGCGCCCGCGCCAACACCGCGCTGATCGGCGGCGAGACGGCGGAGATGCCCGGCATGTATCCCGAGGGCGATTTCGACCTCGCAGGCTTCGCCGTCGGCGCGATGGAACGCGGCCAGGATCTGCCGAAGGGCGTCGCGCAGGGCGACGTGCTGCTGGGCCTCGCCTCGGACGGGGTGCATTCCAACGGCTATTCGCTGGTGCGCAAGCTGGTCGAGATCTCGGGCCTCGGCTGGGACGCGGCCTGCCCTTGGGGGGAGGGGACGCTGGGCGTCGCGCTGCTGACGCCGACCCGGCTCTACGTCACGCCCGCGCTGGCGGCCGTCCGGGCGGGCGGCGTGCGCGCGCTGGCCCACATCACCGGCGGCGGGCTGACCGAGAACCTGCCGCGCGTGGTGCCGGGGGCCGAGATCGACCTGTCCGCGTGGCCGCTGCCGCCGGTGTTCAAATGGCTGCAGGAGACCGGCGGGATCGAGACCGCCGAGATGCTCAAGACCTTCAACGCCGGCATCGGCATGGTCGTCGTCGTCGCCCCCGACCGGGCCGAGGCGATCACCCAGGTGCTGGCCGAGGCGGGCGAGACGGTGGCGATGCTGGGCACCGTGACGGACAGCGGCAAGGTCGAATACCGGGGCACGCTGACGTGAGTCAGCGTGTCGCGATCCTGCTTTCGGGCGGCGGCTCCAACATGGTGAAGCTGGCCGAAAGCATGGTCGGCGACCACCCGGCGCGGCCGGTGCTCGTGCTGTCGAACGACCCGGCGGCAGGCGGGCTGGAGCGCGCGCGCGAGATGGGGATCCCCACTGCGGCGGTGGATCACCGGCCCTTCCGGGGCGACCGCGCGGCGTTCGAGGCCGCGCTGTCCGCTCCGCTGGAGGCGGCACGCCCCGACATCGTCTGCCTCGCCGGGTTCATGCGGGTGCTGACCGAGGGGTTCACCCGCCGCTGGCAGGGCCGGATGCTGAACATCCATCCCTCGCTGCTGCCGAAGTATCGCGGCCTCAACACCCACGCCCGGGCGATCGAGGCGGGCGATGCGGAGGCGGGCTGTTCGGTGCACGAGGTCACCGCGGAACTGGACGACGGCCCCCTGCTGGGACAGGCCCGCGTTCCGGTCCGCCCGGACGACACGCCGGCGACGCTGGCGGCCCGGGTTCTGGCGCAGGAACACATCCTCTACCCGGCGGTGCTGCGCCGCTTCGCGGCCGGCGACAGGACCCCGGTCCTGCTGCCCTGAGCCCGTGCGGGGGCCGCTTCCCAAGGGCCGCGCGATCCGGTATACCGCCCGGACGTCCGGGCGCGACAAGACCAAGAACGAGGGCAGATGAAGACACTCACGACAACCGAGGAACTGGCCGCCTTCTGCGCGCGGGCCTCGGGCTGCGACTACGTCACCGTCGATACCGAGTTCCTGCGGGAACGGACCTATTATTCCCAGCTCTGCCTCGTCCAGCTCGCGCTGCCCGGCAAGGGCGACGAGGACGCGGTGCTGGTCGATCCTCTGGCCGAGGGCCTGTCGCTCGACCCGCTATACGACCTCTTCCGCGACACCTCGGTCGTGAAGGTCTTTCACGCGGCGCGCCAGGACCTCGAGATCTTCCAGGTCGATGCGGGCGTCATTCCGGAGCCGCTCTTCGACACGCAGGTCGCGGCGATGGTCTGCGGCTTCGGCGAACAGGTGGGCTACGAGACGCTGGTGAAGCGGATCGCCCGCCAGCCGCTCGACAAGTCCTCGCGCTTCACCGACTGGTCCCGGCGGCCGCTGTCCGAGGCGCAGATGAAATACGCGCTGGCCGACGTGACGCACCTGCGCGAGATCTACGAATACCTCGACCGCCAGATCCGCAAGCAGAAGCGCGAGAAATGGGTGGCCGAGGAGATGGAGATCCTCACCAACCCCGAAACCTACACCGTGCGCCCCGAGGACGCGTGGCAGCGGATCCGGACCCGGACGAATTCGGGCAAGTTCCTTGCCGTCCTGCGCGAACTGGCGCGGTTCCGCGAAAGTTTCGCCCAGAGCCGTAATATCCCCCGCAACCGGGTGCTGAAGGACGACGCGCTGGTCGAACTGGCCTCGACCAAGCCGCAGAACATGAAGGATCTCGGCCGGTCCCGCCTGCTGCTGCGCGAGGCGCGGAAAGGCGAGATCGCCGACGGCATTCTCGAGGCGGTGCAGAAGGGCATGGCCTGCAAGCCCGAGGATTATCCCGAGGTCGACACCAGCCGCGAGAAGATGCAGGTGAACCCGGCGCTGGCCGACCTCCTGCGCGTGCTGCTCAAGGCCAAGAGCGACGCGGCGGGCGTGGCGGCGCGGCTGATCGCGCCGACCTCCGACCTCGACGCCATCGCGGCGGGGCAGCGGGATCTGCCCGCGCTCAAGGGCTGGCGGAAAGAGGTGTTCGGGGACGATGCGCTCAGGCTCTGCGAAGGCAAGGTCGGGCTTGCCGCGAAAGGCGCACAGGTCCAGATCGTCGAACTGTGAGGCTCAGCGCGACGAACTGAGCGCGTTGCGCGCACCGACCACGCGGATTTCGCGGGTGTTGGCCAAGGTCTCGTCCGGCACGTAATGCGCCGCCACGATCCGGCGCGACGGCGGTGCACCTACGGCGGAGCGCCGCGGTTTCTCGGCCGCCAGCGTGTAGGCCAGAACGCCATCCACCGGCTCGTCCCCGACCGTGTAGGGCACCATCTGGACCTTGTACGACCCCTGTCGGTCGGCCAGCGCTTCGACCCGAACGATCGCGCCGCCGGGGATGCGCTCGACGATCAGCGAGGTGATCTGATCCACCGGCACCCCGCGATACGTCTCTTCGGTGAAGGAGCTGAACATGCCGTTGCCGCGCGGGATCAGTGGGTTGGCCGATGCCGTGACCGGCACCTCGCGGCCGCCGCCGAACCAGGACCGCACGCCGCCGCAGCCGCTCAGCACGAGGGTCGATACCAGCATCAGGGCGATGGTCTTGCGCATCATGTCGGGCCTTTGCATCGTCGGGTCCACAAGGGGTTACCGCATCGGGTGCGCCTTGAAAAGCCGCTTGAAGGGCGCGGGGGCACTGGATTTCGGCGGCTGTGCCGCTTAGGTCAGGGCCAAGCAGGAGAACGCATATGGCGCAGGACGCATTCGAGGAGATCGTGGCGGATTTCGAGTTCCTCGAGGACTGGGAAGACCGCTACCGCCATGTCATCGACATGGGCAAGGCGATGGAGCCACTGGACGCGGCGCTGAAGACCCCCGCCACCAAGGTGGAGGGCTGCGCGAGCCAGGTCTGGCTGCACCCCCGGATCGAGGGCGGGCGCTTCGGCTTCGACGGCGACAGCGACGCGCTGATCGTGCGCGGGCTGATCGCGGTGCTGCGGGCGCTCTACAACGGTCTGCCGGTGAACGAGGTGCCCAAGGTGGACGCGGGCGGCGAACTGGCGCGGCTGAGCCTGCAGGATCACCTGTCGGCGCAACGCTCGAACGGTCTGCGCGCGATGATCCAGCGGATCCGCGAAACCGCGACAGCCGCGGCCTGAACGCCGGGGCGGGAGGTCAGCAAGGCTGGCCCGGGGCCCGGTCGGAGCAGCCCGCCGTCATCCACTGCCCGCCGGGCCAGAGGGCGTGGAAGCCGAAGGCGAACATCATGTCGTGCGGCACCGGGTATCCGGCCGGATCATGGACCCGGACCATGCCGATATCGCGCGCCATCGACAGTCCCACGGTATCGTGTACCGACCGCATTCCCGGGGTCCACGTCAGCAGCACGCCCGCTTCCGCGATGCGTCCCTCCGCCATCAGCCGGGTGAGCGGCCATGCCTTATCCCCCACGCGGACCACCCGGCTCAGCGGCGCGATGCCGGGCGGCGTCTCGGGACCGACGTAGAGCGGTGGCACAGGGGCGTTTTCGTAGCCGGCCAGGGGCGTAGTGCCGTAAGCGCGCTCCCATTCCACAGGTTCGGACATCACCAGCCCCCCGGGATGGTCCCGCCGGTACGCCTCCCAGCTTTCCACCCATGTCGGCAGGGGGCGCAGCATCTCTCCGGCGTATTGGCCGACGATGGCGCGGCCCGAGGCCTGCTGCCACCAGCTTTCCGTCTCACGGTCGAACAGCAGCGTGTCCGCATGGCGCAGCAGGCCGGAGACGCCGAAATCCGGCCGCGCACCATCCGTCAGGTGCCGCTCGTAAACCACCGCCGAATCGTAGAGCGCGCCGTAGGTGACGGCGATCGGCATGTCGCCGATCCGGTCGTTCACCACCTCGTGCCAGAGAAGGTAGCGCAGCGGATAGGCCCGCGCCGTTTCCCCGGGAAGGGCAACGGTGACCACCGGCTCCTGCGGATCCAGCCGCGTCTCGGCTGCGGCGTTCAGCATGCGCGGGGTGTCGATGGAGGGGATCTCGTCCTTGCCGGGACCGCCCGAGAAGATCATGCCCGGATCGACGAGGAAGGCGCCGAAGTCCGTTTTCGGCCACGACTTTGCATGAAACGGATTCTGCGCCGCACCGAGGATCGGCGCGAGTGTCAGCGCGACCAGCGGCACCGCCACCAACAGGTGTTTCAGCTTCATTCCGGCATCCTTTCCTGATGCCGGAGGTATGCCTTCCGCGGGGCCGTCGCCAGCCCCGCAGAAGACTTTGACAACAACCTGAGGTTACTTGGTCACGGTCACTTTCGCCATACGGTCGGGCTCTCCGACCACCGCGCCGTTCTGGCCGGTGCCGCGCTTGATGCTGTCGACGATTTCCATGCCTTCGGTCACGCGGCCCACCACGGTGTATTGCCCGTTCAGGTGCGGGGCGGGCGCGAACATGATGAAGAACTGCGAATTGGCGCTGTCGGGATCCTGCGAGCGTGCCATGCCGACGACGCCGCGATCGAAATTCTCGGACGAGAATTCCGCCTTCAGATCGGGCAGGTTCGATCCGCCCATCCCCGCCATGCGCATGTCGCCGCCGTCGGCGCGAGCGTATTGCACGTCGCCGGTCTGGGCCATGAAGCCGTCGATCACGCGGTGGAAATAGACCCCGTCATAGGCGCCGGATGCGGCCAACTGGGTGATCTGTTCGACGTGGGCGGGGGCGACGTCCTCGAAAAGGTCGATGTGGACGGTGCCGCTGGCCTCGCCGGCAATCTCGATGTCGAGACCGGTGGCATGGGCGGGCAGGGCGAGAAGCCCCGCCGCCGCGAGGGCGAGGAGGTTACGCATCGGCGGCCACCTTGACCGAGATCATCCGGTCCGGGTTCGCGGGCGGCTCGCCCCGCGTGATCGCATCGACATGTTCCATGCCGTCGATGACGCGGCCGTAGACGGTGTATTGCCCGTTCAGGAAGTGGTTGTCCTTGAAGTTGATGAAGAACTGCGAATTGGCCGAGTTCGGGTTCTGCGACCGCGCCGCGCCGAGCGTGCCCCGGTCATGCGGCAGGCGCGAGAATTCCGCCGGCAGGTCGGGCAGGTCGGACCCGCCGGTCCCGGCGGCGCGCAGGTTGAAGCCATCTTCCATGTTGCCGTGCTTCACGTCGCCGGTCTGGGCCATGAAGCCTTCGATCACCCGGTGGAAGGCCACGTTGTCGTAGGCGCCGGACCGGGCGAGTTCCTTCATCCGCTCCGAATGCGCGGGCGCCACGTCGGGCAGAAGCTCGATCACGACGGTGCCGCCGTCGAGTTCCATGAGGATGGTGTTTTCGGGATCCTTGATTTCCGCCATGTCGGGGCTCCTTTGAGGGTTTGCGACCCAATTAAGAGACATGGGCGCGCTTGCCAAGCGGTGCGCGGTTGACGCCCGCGGGGCGACCGGCCATGAAACGCCGGAACCGGACATGGCCAGGAGAGCGGGAATGGGCTGGAAGACGCTGGACGACATGGAGCTTCAGGGCAAGCGGGTGCTGGTCCGGGTGGACATCAACGTGCCGGTGGATCACGGAAAGGTCACCGACGCGACCCGGATCGAACGGATCGTGCCGACCGTGTCGGATATCCTGAAGGCCGGCGGCAAACCCATCCTGATCGCCCATTTCGGCCGCCCGAAAGGCAAGGTCGTCCCCGAGATGTCGCTGCGCGTGACCCTGCCCGCCCTGCGCGAGGCGCTTGGGCGCAAGGTGACCTTTGTCGAAACGCTGGAGGCGCTGGAGCAGGGCACCGAGGAGCAGGGCGCGGCGGAAGTGCTGCTGCTGGAGAACATCCGGTTTCATCCGGGCGAGGAAAAGAATGACGCGGGCCTTGCGAAACGACTGGCGAGCCTCGGTGACATCTATTGCAACGACGCCTTTTCCGCGGCGCACAGGGCCCATGCTTCGACCGAGGGGCTGGCGCATCACCTACCGTCCTGCGCGGGCCGTCTGATGCAGGCGGAACTGGAGGCGCTGGACGCGGCGCTCGGTCAGCCCGCGCGTCCGCTGGTTGCCGTGGTGGGCGGGGCCAAGGTGTCGACCAAGCTCGACCTGCTGTCGAACCTCGTGGAGAAGGTCGATTACCTGATCATCGGCGGCGGCATGGCGAACACCTTCCTCGCCGCTAGGGGGATCGACGTGGGCAAGTCGCTCTGTGAGCACGAGATGGCGGAGACGGCGGTCAAGATCCGGCTCAAGGCGCTGGATCTCGGCTGCACGCTGGTGCTGCCTTCGGACGTGGTGGTGGCGCGGGAGTTCAAGGCCAATGCGGAGCACGAGACGGTGCCGGTGACCAAGTGCCCGCAGGACGCGATGATCCTTGACGCGGGACCGGACAGCGTGGCGCGGATCGAGGAGATCTTCGCCGAAGCGGGCACGCTGGTCTGGAACGGCCCGCTCGGCGCCTTCGAGCTCGAGCCCTTCGACGCGGCCACCAATGCCGCCGCCAAGGCCGCGGCGCTGCTGACCAAGGCGGGCAAGCTGGTGTCGGTCGCGGGCGGCGGCGACACGGTGGCGGCGCTGAACACCTCGGGGGCAGCGGAGGATTTCACCTACATCTCCACCGCCGGCGGCGCCTTCCTCGAGTGGATGGAAGGCAAGACGCTGCCGGGCGTCGCCGCTCTGGAGGGCTGACCGGCGGTCCGGCGCCCGCGCGTGACAGGCGTTAGCGCCACCACAATTGAAACTGCCAAACCCCTCGCCTAGAAGCGTGGCGAGGGGCGAAAGCCCGGTCATTTCAGCAATTTCAGGCGGCATTCATCATGGCGAACGACAAACAGGCGGCACAGATGCGCAGCGGCGCGGGCTTCGTGGCCGCGCTCGACCAGAGCGGTGGCTCCACCCCCAAGGCGCTGAAGCTCTACGGCGTGGACGACGACGCGTGGTCCACGGACGAGGAGATGTTCGGCCTGATCCACGAGATGCGGGCGCGCATCATCAAGTCGCCCGCCTTCACCGGCGAGAAGGTGATCGGCGCGATCCTGTTCGAACGCACCATGGACGGCGAGATCGACGGCGTGCCGACCGCGCAATACCTCTGGGAGGAGCGTGGCGTCGTGCCCTTCCTGAAGGTCGACAAGGGGCTGGCCGACGAAAAGGACGGCGTGCAGCTGATGAAGCCGATGCCGGAGCTCGACGCGCTGCTGAACAAGGCGGTGTCGAAGGGGATTTTCGGGACCAAAATGCGCTCGGTCATCAATGCGGCCTCGCCTTCGGGCATCCGCGCCGTGGTGGCGCAGCAGTTCGAGGTGGGGCGCCAGATCCTCGCCCATGGGCTGGTGCCGATCATCGAGCCCGAGGTGAACATCAAGGCGGCGGACAAGCAGGAGGCGGAAACGCTGCTGCGGCAGGAGATCGCCGCCCAGCTCGAGGCGCTGCCGGGGGATGCCGAGGTGATGCTGAAGCTGACCCTGCCGGAGCAGGCGAACCACTACGCCGACCTGATCGCCCATCCGCGGGTGATGCGGGTGGTCGCGCTGTCCGGCGGATACAGCCGGGAAGAGGCCAACCGCCGGCTGGCGCAGAACAAGGGGATGATCGCTTCGTTCAGCCGGGCGCTGACCGAGGGGCTGTCGGCGTCGCAGGCGGATGACGCCTTCGACCGGGCGCTGGCGGGGACGATTGCGAGCATCCACGAGGCTTCGGTCGCCGGGTGAGCGGGGACTGATCCAGCGGGGCGCGCTGCGCGCGCACTGTATCTGTTTTTGCTGACGAGGGGGGCGTTGCCCCCCTCGAGCTCCCTCCAGAGTATTTCCGACCACAGGAAGAGGCGGACCTGCGTCAGGCGATGCGGGCGAGGATCGCGCTGTGGTCGGCCGCGGGGATGGCGCCGGTGAGGCGGCCGCGCTCCGCGGTGAGGCGGGTGGCGGCGTAGGCGTCGGCGGTGGCGGCGGGAGCGTGGCGGATCAGTTCGGCGGCGGCCAGCAGGCGGGCGAGGCTTTCGGCGAACCAGCGCGCCTCGGCCTCCTCGGGCGCGCCGGGCCAGCGGTCGACATGCGCCTTCAACGCGGCGTCGTAGGTCGCGTCGCTGCCGGTGGCGGACATCAGGCGGGCGGTCAGCGCCTCGGCGCTGTCGGGGGCGCGGTGCAGGGTGCGCAGGATGTCGAGGCAGATCACGTTGCCCGAGCCTTCCCAGATGCCGTTGAGCGGCGCCTCGCGGTAGAGCATCGGCATCGGCGTTTCCTCGACATAGCCCATGCCGCCCAGCACCTCCATCGCCTCGAAGGTCACCAGCGGGCAGAGCTTGTTGTTGAGGTATTTCGCCAGCGCCACGGCGATGCGGGCGAAGGCGCGGTCTTCGGCGGTGTCGCCGTCGAAGGCGCGGGCGGCGGCGAAACCGAGGGCCAGCGCGCCCTCCCAATCGAGTGTCAGGTCGGCGAGGACGGCACGCATCAGCGGCTGGTCGACAAGGCGGCGCTGGAAGGCGGTGCGGTTGGTGGCCCACCAATGCGCCTCGGACAGGGCGGCGCGCATCAGCCCGGCGGGGGCCAGAGCGGTGTCGAGGCGGGTGTGATGCACCATCTCGATGATCGTGCGGACGCCCGCGCCTTCATCGCCGAGGCGGAGAGCGAAGGTGTCGGCGAATTCGACCTCGGACGAGGCGTTGGCATGATTGCCCAGCTTGTCCTTCAGCCGCTGCAGGCGGAAGGGGGTCCGCGCCCCCTCAAGCCAGCGTGGCACGAGGAAGCAGGTCAGCCCCTCGGGCGCCTGCGCCAGCGTCAGGAAACCGTCGGACATCGGGGCGGAGCAGAACCACTTGTGCCCGGTCAGGCGGTAATTGTCGCCGTCGCGGGTGGCGCGCGTGCTGTTGGCGCGCACGTCCGAGCCGCCCTGTTTCTCGGTCATGGCCATGCCCATCGTCGCGCCGGCCTTCTGCGCCAACGGCAGCACGCGAGGGTCGTAGCTGCGCGCGGTGAGTTTCGGCCGCCACGCCGCCGCGATCTCGGGCGCGGCGGAGAGGGCGGGCACGGCGGCGTAGCTCATCGTCATCGGGCAGCAGGCGCCGGGTTCCAACTGCGTCATCAGGTAGACCAGAGCGGCGTGGGTGGCATGGCCGCCTGCCGCGCCCTCCCACGCGACGCCGGCGTAGCCATGGGCGGTGCCGAGCTCCATGCAGGCGTGATAGCCCGCGTTGAACCGGACCTCGTCGATGCGGCGACCGGTGCGGTCGTGGGTCAGAAGCCGGGGCTTGTCGCGGCGGGCGTCCTCGGCCGACTGCAGCGCCTCGGCCGTGCCGAAGGCGGCGCCGGCACGGGCCAGCGCCCCGGTGTCGGCGCCTGCGGTGGCGGCGGCGGCCTGCAGCGCCGGGTCCTCGGTCCAGAAGTCGCGGCTGCGGCGGGGGGCGGGCTGGTTGGTGACCTCGTGGGTCGCGAGATCCGGATCGGGCGCGGGATAGGACATGCTGGCTCTCCTCTTCGGGGGGAGGATGGCAGGCGGTGGCCGGCCTTGCCAGCCTCACCCGACGAAAAGTGACCGCGGCGCGTGAGGTTTGGGATTCACAAGGCGAATCACCTGTGGCATGGTGCTGTCACCGCCCGGAAGAGGCGGGCAAAGAGGCAGAGAATGACCATCCGCAACCGGCCCGCGCTTGGCGCGGTCATCTTTTTCTTCATCGCGTTCAGCCTCGGGCTCTACTTCACCTTTGCCGCGGTGCAGGGGGATTACGGGCTGTTCCGGCGGGCGGAGATCCTGGCCGATGTCGAGGCGCTGCAGGCGCAGCTCGACGGGCTGGAGCGCGACGTGGCGCGGATGGAGAACCTGACGCGGCGTCTTTCGGACGATTACCTCGACCTCGATCTTCTGGACCAGCAGGCGCGTGACGTGCTGGGCATGGTCCGCAGCGACGAGATCGTCATCCGCTGACCGCCGGTCGCGGAAGGCGCGGCGCTCTTCCACATCCTGTTTTAGACTCCGGCCTTTCTGGGCATGGTTCTTCGTCTGAACGGCGGCAGCGCGCCGCCGCCCTTGGGTCAATTTCACCCTCGCAAGGTGGAGTGGAATGCTGTAAGAGATAGTTTAACGCTAAACCATCTGCGGGAGGGGCACATATGGCGACCCGGAAAGCCGCCGCGACGCCGAACGTCTCGGCCGACGCACTCAAGCAATATTACCGCGACATGCTGCTGATCCGCCGCTTCGAGGAGAAGGCTGGCCAATTGTACGGCATGGGCCTGATCGGGGGCTTCTGTCATCTCTACATCGGGCAGGAGGCCGTCGTCGTCGGGCTGGAGGCCGCGGCGGAGGAGGGCGACAAGCGCATCACCACCTACCGCGATCACGGTCACATGCTGGCCTGCGGGATGAACCCGGATGGGGTGATGGCCGAGCTGACGGGCCGCGAGGGCGGCTATTCCAAGGGCAAGGGCGGTTCGATGCACATGTTTAGCCGCGAAAAGCATTTCTACGGCGGCCACGGCATCGTCGGCGCCAACGTGCCGCTCGGCGCCGGGCTGGCCTTCGCCGACAAGTATCTCCAGAACGACCGTGTCACCTTCACCTATTTCGGCGACGGCGCCGCGAACCAGGGCCAGGTCTACGAAACGTTCAACATGGCGGCGCTCTGGAAGCTGCCGGTGATCTTCGTGATCGAGAACAACCAGTACGCCATGGGAACCTCTCAGAAACGCTCCACCTCGACCGAGGACATTTATACCCGCGGCGCGCCCTTCGGCATTCCCGGCGAACTGGTCGACGGGATGGATGTGCTGGCGGTGAAGGACGCGGGCGAAAAGGCCGTCGCGCACTGCCGCGCGGGCAAGGGGCCATACATCCTCGAGGTCAAGACCTACCGCTATCGCGGGCATTCCATGTCGGACCCGGCCAAGTACCGGACCCGCGAGGAGGTGCAGAAGATGCGCGAGGAGAAGGACGCGATTGAACATGTCCGCGATCTGCTGCTGTCGGGCAAGCACGCGACAGAGGACGATCTCAAGGCGATCGACAAGGAGATCAAGGACATCGTGAACAAATCCGCCGATTTCGCCAAGGAGAGCCCGGAGCCGGATCCGAGCGAACTCTGGACCGACGTGTACGCCGAGGACATCCCGCAGGGTGCCGCCGTGGAAGAAGACGCCTGAGAAGGGGGACGAGATGCCGACTGAAATTCTGATGCCCGCGCTGTCCCCGACGATGGAAGAGGGGACGCTGGCGAAATGGCTGGTGAAGGAGGGGGACAGCGTCTCCTCCGGCGACATCCTGGCCGAGATCGAGACCGACAAGGCGACGATGGAGTTCGAAGCCGTCGATGAAGGCACCATTGGGAAGATCCTCGTCAGCGAGGGGACTGAGGGGGTCAGGGTGAACCAGCCGATCGCCGTCCTGCTGGAAGAAGGCGAGAGCGCCGACGACATCGACACCGACGCCGAGTCCTCCGGCGCGGACGCGGGCGGCAAGCCGGAAGCCTCGGGCGGCCCGGCCTCTCACGAGGCGCAGGCGGAGGCCAAGGCGCCCGCCAAGGCCAGGGAAGACGAGGCCGAGGCGCTGCCCAAGCCGGATCAGACGCCAGACTGGCCAGAGGGGACGGAGATGAAGACCCAAACCGTTCGCGAGGCGCTGCGCGACGCGATGGCCGAAGAGATGCGCGACAACCCGAACGTCTTCGTGATGGGCGAGGAGGTCGCGGAATACCAGGGCGCCTACAAGGTCACGCAAGGTCTGCTGGACGAATTCGGCGCCAAGCGGGTGATCGACACCCCGATCACCGAACACGGTTTTGCGGGCATCGGCGTCGGCGCGGCCTTTGGCGGCCTGCGCCCGATCGTGGAGTTCATGACCTTCAACTTCGCGATGCAAGCCATTGACCAGATTGTCAATTCGGCGGCCAAGACGCTTTACATGTCGGGCGGGCAGATGGGCTGCCCGATCGTATTCCGCGGCCCGAACGGCGCGGCGGCGCGGGTGGCGGCGCAGCATTCCCAGGATTACGGCGCATGGTACGCGCATATCCCCGGCCTGAAAGTGGTGCAGCCCTATTCCGCGGCCGATGCCAAGGGACTTCTCAAATCCGCCATCCGCGACCCGAATCCGGTGATATTCCTTGAGAATGAAATACTTTACGGGCGGTCCTTCGAGGTCCCCGTGATGGAGGATTTTACCGTGCCCATCGGCAAGGCGAAGATCTGGCGCGAAGGCTCCGACGTGACACTGGTGAGCTGGGGTATCGGGATGACCTACGCGCTGGAAGCCGCTGAAAAGCTTGCGGAAGATGGGATGGAGGCCGAGGTCGTGGACCTCCGGTCGCTGCGGCCCATCGACTATGACACTGTGCTTGCGTCGGTGATGAAGACCAACCGCTGCGTGACCATCGAAGAGGGCTTCCCAGTCGCCTCCATCGGCAACCATCTGAGCGCCACGATCATGCAGCGCGCCTTCGATTATCTCGATGCGCCGGTGATCAACTGCACGGGCAAGGATGTGCCGATGCCCTACGCGGCCAACCTCGAGAAACTGGCGCTGGTTACGGTGGACGAGGTGCTCGATGCCGTCCGCCAGGTCACCTACAGGTAAGGAGAGCCCGAGATGCCGACCGAGATCCTGATGCCCGCCCTGTCTCCGACCATGGAGGAGGGGACGCTGGCGAAATGGCTGGTGAAGGAGGGCGACACCGTTTCCGCCGGCGACCTGCTGGCCGAGATCGAGACCGACAAGGCGACGATGGAGTTCGAGGCCGTCGACGAAGGTGTGATCGGCAAGATCCTCGTCAGCGAGGGAACGGAGGGCGTGAAGGTGAACCAGCCGATCGCCGTCCTGCTGGAAGAGGGCGAGAGCGCTGACGACATCGGCGACGTCTCGTCCGAGCCCAAGCCCGAAGCCGAAACCGCGCCTGCCCCCGAAGATCAGAAACCGCGCGAGGCGCAGGGCGGCCCGAAGGCCGCCGGCGGCCGGCAGGCGCCGGCCGAGTCAGAAACCGGAAAGAGCGATACGAAGGCGCCGGCGGCGCCCAAGGGCGCGGACGGCGAGCGGATCTTCGCCTCGCCGCTGGCGCGCCGGATCGCGGCGGACAAGGGGCTCGACCTGACGCGGATCGAGGGCTCGGGGCCCAAGGGCCGGATCGTGAAGACCGACGTGCTGTCCGCGGCGGAGAGCGGCACGGCCCAAGAAGGCGCCAAGGCCGCCCCGGCGGGCGAGGCCAAGGCGCAGCCCAAGGCGGACGCAGTGGTGGCCCCCGCCGGCCCCTCGACCGAAACGGTGCTGAAAATGTACGGCGACCGGGAGTTCACCGAGGTGAAGCTTGACGGGATGCGCCGGACCATTGCGGCGCGGCTGACCGAGGCCAAGCAGACGATCCCGCATTTCTATCTGCGCCGCGATATCCGGATCGACGCGCTGCTGCAGTTCCGCGGCGAGTTGAACAAAAAGCTCGAAGCGCGGGGTGTGAAGCTTTCCGTCAACGATTTCATCATCAAAGCCTGCGCACTGGCCCTGCAGGCGGTGCCGAAGGCCAACGCTGTCTGGGCGGGTGACCGGGTGCTGGAGCTGAAGCCCTCGGATGTCGCCGTGGCGGTGGCCATCGACGGCGGGCTCTTCACGCCGGTGCTGAAGGACGCGGATGCGAAATCGCTGTCCAAGCTTTCGGCCGAGATGAAGGACCTCGCCGCGCGGGCGCGGGACCGCAAGCTCGCGCCGCACGAATACCAGGGCGGCAGCTTCGCGGTGTCCAACCTCGGGATGTACGGGATCGACAATTTCGACGCGGTCATCAACCCGCCGCACGGCGCGATCCTCGCCGTCGGGGCCGGAGTGAAGAAACCGGTCGTGGACGATGACGGCGCGGTCGGGGTGGCGACGGTTATGTCGGTGACGCTGAGCGTGGACCACCGGGTGATCGACGGCGCGCTCGGGGCGGAGCTGCTGCAGGCGATCGTGGAGAACCTCGAGAACCCGATGGCGATGCTGGCGTAAGGGAAAGGCCCGGGCTGGAGCCCGGCCTTCATCGCCGAACCGGCGTGGTCATCCGCAGGCCGGGCTTCAGCCCGGCATTCCCCGGGTTATACGTTGCGGGTGGACATTGCGTCTCTATATCTCTCCTGAGCCCGCCGATTGGCGGCAGTGACCGGAGTGACGCATGGGATATTTCAAGACCGCCATCCTGATGGCCGCGATGACCGCGCTCTTCATGGGGCTCGGCTATCTCCTCGGCGGGGCCACCGGCGCGCTGATCGCCCTCGCCGTGGCCGCGGCGATGAACGTCGTGACGTGGTGGAATTCGGACAAGATGGTCCTCCGGATGCACAATGCGCAGCCGGTCGGGCCGCGGGACGGCGCCGGCCTGCACGAAATGGTGGCCGAACTGGCGCGCAACGCGGGCCTGCCGACGCCCGCCGTCTACCTGATCCAGACCGACCAGCCGAACGCCTTCGCCACCGGGCGCAACCCCGCCAACGCCGCCGTGGCGGTCACGGCGGGCCTCCTGCGCAGTCTCTCGCGGGAAGAGCTGGCGGGGGTGATCGCCCACGAACTCGCCCATATCCGCAACCACGACACGGCGATCATGACCGTGACGGCGACCTTCGCCGGTGCGATCTCCATGCTCGCCAACTTCGCGCTCTTCTTCGGCGGGTCACGCGAACGGCTGGGCCTTGTCGGCACCCTTGCCATGATGATCCTCGCGCCGCTGGCGGCCGCGCTGGTGCAGATGGCGATCAGCCGGACGCGCGAATACGCCGCCGACAGGGCGGGGGCGGAGATCTGCGGCCAGCCGCTCTGGCTCGCCTCCGCGCTGGAGCGGATCCAGCAGGGGGCGGCCCGGATCGACAACGCGGCGGCGGAGCGGAACCCGGCCACGGCACACATGTTCATCATCAACCCGCTGCACGCCCACAAGCGCGACGCGCTCTTCGCGACGCACCCGGCGACGGAGAACCGTGTCGCCGCCCTGCGCCAGCTCGCCGCCGAAACGGGGCGGACCGCGCCCGCCGCACCGGCCCGCCGCCCGGCGCCCGCGCCAAGGCTGTCGGACAGCAACGTGCCGCAGGCCGGCCGCCGCCGCGGTGGTCGCCCGGGGCCGGACCACAAGCCCGGCCCCTGGACCTGATCCGATTCGCGGCACGGTCGCCCGGCCGCCCGGCGGCAATCGGGTCCGGTGCCCGGATCTGCGACAAAGGGCGCGGGCCCGGGCGAATCCGGCAAATGTGAAGGATTGGTCCTTTCATCCCCTTTCCCGACCCATTAGATATGTTGCGACGTTCGGTCCGCGGGGAGGCGGGCCCATTCAGGGAGCACACACCCATGCTGAACAATATCGGACTTCCCGGCCTGCTGCTGATCGCCGTGGTCGTGCTGGTCCTCTTCGGACGCGGCAAGATCTCGTCGCTCATGGGCGAGGTCGGCAAGGGCATCACCGCCTTCAAGAAGGGCGTCAGCGACGGCAGCAAGGAGCTGGAAGACAGCTCGGACAGCGCGCGCGACGTCACCCCGGCGGACGCCGAAAAGGACAAGGCCTGAGGCGCGGCCTCACGCCCTGACACGGACCTCGGATCATGTTCGACCTCGGCTGGACCGAGCTTCTTCTGATCGGCATCGTGGCGCTGATCGTGGTGGGTCCCAAGGACCTGCCCGTTCTGTTCCGCAACGTCGGCCGCTTCGTCGGCAAGGCGAAGGCGATGGCGCGCGAATTCTCCCGCGCGATGGAAGAGGCGGCTGACGAGTCGGGCATGAAGGATGTGTCCAAGACGTTCCGGGACGCGACCAATCCCACCAAGATGGGGCTGGACAAGCTGAAGGACGCTACGGACTTCTCCAAGTGGGAGCCCGGCAGCGCCACCGGAAAGCTTGCCGATGAGCGCGCCGCCGCCGCCAAGAAGATCCACGCCGCCACCGCCGACCGCGCCGCGAAGCGGCAGGCCGAGGAGGCCGCCGCCGCGGACCGCGCCGCGGAAACCGCGCGCAGCTCGGCCGAGGCGGCGAAAGGTCCGGCGGAGCCTGCGGACGCCGCCACCGAGCCCTCGGCCGGAGCCGAGCCGGTCCCCGCCGACACCGACACGGCCCCGAAAGGCGCCTCTTCATGAGCATCGAGACGGACGAGCTGGAAGACAGCTCCGCCCCGCTGATCGAGCATCTCGCCGAACTGCGCACGCGGCTGATCTATTCGGTTCTGGCCTTCATCACCGGCATGGTGATCTGCTTCACCGTCTGGAACCCGATCTTCAACTTCCTGACCCAGCCGCTCTGCGACGCGCTGGCGCAGCGCGGGCAGCTCGGCGATTGCGGGCTGATCCTGATCAAGCTGCAGGAAGGCTTTTTCGTCGCGATCTCGATCTCGCTGTTGGGCGGGCTCTGCCTGTCCTTCCCCTTCATCGCATACCAGATGTGGCGCTTCGTGGCGCCGGGGCTTTACCGCAAGGAAAAGAACGCCTTCCTGCCGTTCCTCGTGGCCTCGCCGCTGATGTTCGCGCTCGGCGCCTCCTTCGCCTTCTACGTGGTGACGCCGCTGGCCTTCGACTTCTTCCTCGGCTTCCAGCAGCCCGGTTCCGTGATCTCCGAAGCCGGGCCGGAAGGGACCGGCATCGCCGGGATCGCGTTCCAGGGCTCGGCGCAGGAGTACCTGTCGCTGACCATCAAGTTCATCGTGGCCTTCGGGCTCTGCTTCCAGCTGCCGGTGCTGCTGACGCTCATGGGCAAGGCCGGGCTGGTGTCCTCCGCCGGGCTCAAGGCGGTGCGGAAATACGCCGTGGTGGGGATCCTCGTGCTGGCCGCGCTGGTGACGCCGCCGGATGTCATCACGCAGGTGATCCTCTTCGTGGTGGTCTATGGGCTCTACGAGATCTCGATCTTCCTCGTCGCCCGGGTGGAACGGAAGCGGGAGGCCGAACTGCGCGCGCAGGGCCTCTGGTTCGACGAGGAAGAGGACGAGGACCTCGAAGCCGCGGAGACCGGACGCAAGGATGACTGACCCGCAGGAGCGCATTGCCGCGGCGCTGGAACGCATGGCGCCCGCGCCGCTGGCCGCGCCGGATTTCTCCGCCGCCGATGCTTTCGTCTGGCACGTCAACCCCGAGCGGCTGGTGCCCGTGGGGCGGGTGAACCGGGTGGCGCTGGACCTGCTGGTCGGCATCGACCGCTCGCGCGATACGCTGCTAGCCAACACGCTGCAATTTGCCAAGGGCCTGCCCGCCAACAATGCGCTGCTCTGGGGCGCGCGGGGCATGGGCAAGTCGAGCCTCGTGAAGGCGATCCACGCCGAGGTGCTGCGGCAGGGGCTGGGGCTCAAGATCGTGGAGCTTCAGCGCGAGGACCTGCCGACAGTGGGCCGGCTGATGGAGATCCTCGCGGCGTCGGAGGAGCGCTTCCTGCTCTTCTGCGACGACCTGTCGTTCAGCCATGACGACGAGCATTACAAGTCGCTGAAGGCCGTGCTCGACGGCGGGATCGCCGGACGGCCCGAGAACGTGCTGCTCTACGCAACCTCGAACCGCCGCCACCTGATGCCGCGCGATATGATCGAGAATGAACGCGGCTCGGCCATCAACCCGTCCGAGGCGGTGGAGGAGAAGGTCTCGCTCTCCGACCGGTTCGGGCTCTGGCTGGGCTTCCACGCCTGCGACCAGGACAGCTACCTCGCCATGATCCGCGGCTATTGCGACGCCTTCGGCGTTGCGATCGACGACGAGACACTGCGCGCCGAGGCGATCGAATGGCAGGCCACGCGCGGCGCGCGCTCCGGCCGGGTGGCGTGGCAATTCTTCACCGATCTCGCGGGACGGAAGGGCGTCGCGCTCTCCGCCTGACCGTCGCGACCTCGCGCACGAATCCCAGGCCCGCACAGGTTGCGGGAGACCCCGCCAGGACGCGGAGCCCGCACCGCAGGACATGGACCGGCCCGCCCGCTTCCTGTGGTCGAAAATACTCCGGGGGAGGCGCGGCTTGCCGCGACGGGGGCAGCGCCCCCGCCGACGTTGACTTACTGCAGATACGGCAGGGGGTCCGTGCTCTCGAGCCCCTTGCGGACCTCGAAATGCACGTAAGGTGACGCGCCGCCGGGGATCTCGGCGATCTTCTGGCCGCGTTTCACCGTGTCCTTTTCCTTCACCGCGATCTTGGTGACGTTCGAATAGATCGTCAGCAGCTTGCCGTCGTGCCGGACGACCACGACGTGGTTGCCCTCCGCGTCCGAGGTGATCGCGGCGACCTGTCCGCCGTCCGCGGCCCCCACGGGGGTGCCCGGCGCTGCCTGAATGTCAATCCCGTCGTTCCGGCCCTTGGCGTATTCCCGGATCACCTTGCCGCGCACGGGATAGCTCATCGCCGCGTTGCTCTGCGGGACCTCTTTCTGGCCGATGTCGGGGGCGGGGGTGGTGTTGGCCGCGGTCTGGGCGGCGGCGACCGGCACGGTTTTTTCCTCGGGCAGCGGCTTGGCCGCGCTCGGCGGGACGGGGGTGGGCGAGCCGGCGCCGGGCGGTTCCGTCCGCGTCGGGGTCGCGGCGGGCGCGGGTGCGGCGGCAGCGCTGGCCACCGGGATCAGCAGGTATTGCCCCTCGCGGATCGTGTAGGAACTGTCGAGCCCGTTCCACTCCGCCAGCGCCGCCACCGGCACGTTGTAGAGCCGGGCGACGGTATAGGCCGTCTCGCCGCGCTGGACCCTGTGGCGGGCGGGTTCGGTGCCCGAGGGCGCTGGCGCCGGCGCGGCCGCGGCGGGGGCGAGCGTGGTGGTCTGCACGCTGCTTGCCCCCGCGCGGTCGATCGCGCCGCCGGCGAGAGAGGCGATGTCGGTCGAGGGCCGGATCGGCCCGGTCGTGGCCGCGCCGGTCGCGGGCGAGGGTTCGGCGACCCGCGTGGGCAGCGACAGCACCTCGTCGTCGCGCAGTCGGTCGTTGACGCGCAGCCCGTTGTGCCGGGCCAGCGCGGCGGGCTCGGCCCCGATGCGGGCTGCCAGCGTCGCCACGGTGTCGCCGCGCTGCGCCACGGCAACCTGGTAGTTCGGGTAGGAGATCACCCCGCGATTGTCCGGCGCGGGCCGGTCGGCGGTGGCGAGCCGCGCCGCCTCGGCCGTGGAGAAGCCGTTGAGGTGGTGGCGCATGTCGTAGTCGAGCTGCGGAGGATTGTCGCAGGCCGCGACCAGCGCAAGGCCCGAGACCGCAAGGCCCCGGATGGCGTTCCGGAAGGTGACGTTCATCTGTTCGATCCCTCGGCGTGCCCCTGTTGTTCGGGGCTTTCGGTGATGTCCCTTGCCCCCGCCGCCGGGCGGGCGCGTCTGCCTGTCATTCCCTGGCCAGCCCCTCGACCAGCGGGACGAAGCGGACCGGGCTCAGTTCGTCGTAGTCCAGCCCGGTTTCGGTGCGGCGGACGCGGATCAGGCTTTGAACCGTGTCGGACTGACCGACGGGCAGCACCATGATACCGCCAATCTTCAACTGGGCCAATAGGGGGCCAGGCGGATCCTCGGCGGCTGCGGTCACAAGGATACGATCGAACGGTGCCTGATCGGGCAGGCCGTGGCTCCCGTCCGCGACGATGGCGGTGATGTTGGCCAGATCGAGGCTTTCGAAGATGCGCCGCGCCTCCTGCACCAGCCGCGCGTGGCGGTCGACGGTATAGACCCGGCGCGCCAGCTGGCTCAGAACAGCGGCTTGGTACCCCGAGCCGGTGCCGACCTCCAGCACCTTGTCGCGGGGCCGCACCTCCAGCGCCTGGGTCATCAGCCCGACGATGGTCGGCTGGGAGATCGTCTGCCCGCAGTCGATCGGCAGCGGCGTGTCCTCGTAGGCGCGCGCCGCGAAGAGCCCGCGCACGAAGAGGCCCCGGTCGATCTTCTCCATCGCCGTCAGGGTCGCCTTGTCCGTCACGCCGCGGGTGCGCAGCGTGTAGAGGAACTGCATCTTCCGTTCGGCGGCCTCGTCGGTCATTCGATCGCCCTGAGGCTGTCCAGCATGTCGTGGGCGGTCAGGTCGGCCCGCATCGGCGTGACCGAGATGTAATTGTCGAGGTTCGCGTGCGCATCCGAGCCGGGCAGGGTCGGCACCTGCTGGTCGCCGCCGGTGATCCAGAGAAACTTGCGCCCCGAGGGCGAGAAGTGCGGCTCGGTCGAGAAGCGGGTGTTGCGGCGGAAGCCCTGCGTCGTCACCTTCGCGCCCCGCACGCTGGCGGCGGAGCAGGGCGGAAAGTTGATGTTGTAGAAGATCCGGTAGTCGCCGTCGTCCTGCGGCTGCGCATCCAGAATGCGGCGGACGAGGTCGGCGCCGTGCACGGCGGCGGCCTCGAACGGGTTGTCGGACTGGAAGTTGTCGGGCCCGAGGTATTGCGAGAGCGCGAAGGAGGGGATGCCCTGCAGGGCGCCTTCCATCGCCCCTCCGAGCGTGCCGGAATAGAGCGCATTCTCGGCCGAGTTGTTGCCCCGGTTCACACCGGACAGGATCAGGTCGACCTTTTCGTCGCGCAGCACGTCGTGCAGCCCGGCGAGGACGCAATCGGCCGGAGAGCCTTCGGCGGCGAAGCGGCGGGGGCCAAGTTTGGTGACCATCATCGGGTGGGTGTAGGAGATCTTGTGCGCGACGCCCGATTGCTCGAACGCCGGCGCGACGCACCAGACCTCGCCCCTGTCGCCGGCCAGTTCGGCGGCGATCACCTGCATGATCTCGAGCCCGGGGGCCGAGATGCCGTCGTCGTTGGTGATGAGAATACGCATCTGTGCTGCTCTGCCCCCGTTTCTGCCCAAGGGATGAATAGGGGAGAGGCGGAGGCGGAGCAAGCGCCGGGGCGGGAGGATGCGCAGGTGTGGTGTGGCAGGAAGGGCGTGGGATGAAGCCCCGCCCTACGCGGTTGCGCCCAGTGCCTCAGACAGAAGCCGGGCGGCTTCGGCGTCGGGATGGGCCAGAGCCGCGCGCTCCTCGCCAGGGTGGAACCGCGCGCGCAGCGCCGTCGGCATCGGCGCGGGGGTGAGGATGCGAATGGCGGGCGCGGCCGAGGTCGCCTCCTTCGCCCAGGCCCGGGCCAGGGCGATCTGGGCCCGCTTGGTCGCGCCGTAGGTGCCGTGAAACTTGTCGTCCGCCGCCGGGTCGTCGAAGAAGAGTGCCGTGGCGGAGGCGTCGAGCAGGGGGGCGACGAAGGGGATCAGCGTCGCCGTCGCCGTCGCGTTGGTGGCCAGCGACTTCTCCCAGTCCTTCGTGTCGATATGCTCCGCCGGGGTCAGCGGGGCCGCGTGGATCGCCGTATGCGCCCAGAGCGACAGCCCGCCCCAGCGGTCGTGGATCGAGCGGCAGAGCTGGGCCATCGCATCGCGCTTGGTCACGTCCATCGGCGCCAGCGTGGCCGACCCGCCCTTCGTCTTGATCCGGTCGTCGAGTTCCTCGAGCCCGCCGACGGTGCGGGCGACACAGATCACGTGACGCCCGGGCGCGAGCGCGAGGGCGAGGGCGGCGCCGAGCCCGCGGGAGGCACCGGTGACAAGGGCTGGCTTCATGGTCATGCGGCGCGGTGTGCGACCAATTCCGGCGCTAGTCAAGCGCCCGGAAAGGTGAAACGCCGGGTCGCGCCCTTCCGCGCCACGGTGACGAAGGTTTCGGAAATCGCCAGCACCTTCTCGTCTCCGAGATCGTCGCCGACGGTGACCTTGCTGATCGCCCCATCGGGCAGGCGCAGGATCGCGCCGCGGTCGCGGTCGGCCCCGTAGGTGCCGAGCAGCAGGGGCGCTGTCGGGTCGTACTGCATTTCCACGGTCGCCGTCGTCGCGGCATCGCCGACGGCCGGATCGGGGCGGGGAGAAGTGTCGAGCTTCGCGGGCCGCATCTGCGGCCTGAGGGAGGTCTTGAGCATGTCTCTACCGGGTGTGTGGCTGGGGTGCGACCGTGGCGTGTGAGCAGGCGCCCGGCGCGGCAGGGCACACATAGGCGCTGCGTCGGTCGAGGAAAACTGCCCCGGAACATGTGACGCAAGGTCATCGGCGGCTTGCCGCTACGACAGGAGCAGAACGCGCCTGCGCGCGGCGGTTCTGACACTTTCGTGTAACCAAGCGAGAGGCGCCTGCCGGCTCACTTTCCCAGTTCGGCCAGACGCGCCGCGATGATCCGGTCCAGCAGCGCGTCGGGAAGGGTGACGGCCCACGGGATGCGCAGCGTCCCCCCGTCCGCTTCGCAGCCGTCGGGGAGGGCGCCCAGATCCGCAAGCGCAGTGCCGGAATGGGGATAGATGCCGTAGTGCCGCGTCCAAGCCGCATATCCCAGAACCACCTTGCCGGAGGGCAGGCGGTAGGCGGGCATGGCGTAGGAGATGACCTCGACAGCGTCCGGCAGCCGCCGCCCGACCCGTGCGCGCAGTTCGGCCAGCGTCCCGGCCCGCTCCGAGGCCAGGCCGGCGAGATAGGCATCGTGGTCCGCCGCGGCGGCCACGCGTGCTACTCGGCCGCTTTCAGTTCGAAGCCCTTCTCGATCATGTCGGCGGGTTCGACCGGGTATTCGCCGGAGAAGCAGGCGTCGCAGTATTGCGGGCATTTCGCATCGCGGCCCTTCGCCTCGCCGACCGCGCGGTAAAGCCCGTCGAGCGAGATGAACTTGAGGCTGTCGACCGCAAGATGATCGCACATCTCCTCCTCGGACATGGTGGCCGCCAGCAACTTTTCGCGCTGCGGGGTGTCCACGCCGTAGAAGCAGGGCCATGCGGTCGGCGGGCTCGCGATGCGGAAATGCACCTCGGCCGCGCCGGCGTCGAGGATCATCTCCTTGATCTTGCGGCTGGTCGTCCCGCGCACGACGGAATCGTCGACGAGGATCACGCGCTTGCCCTTGATCAGCGCCCGGTTGACGTTGAGCTTGAGCCGCACGCCCATGTTCCGGATCTGCTCGGTCGGTTCGATGAAGGTCCGGCCCATGTACTGGTTGCGGGTGATCCCCATGGCATAGGGGATGCCGCTTTCCTGGCTGAAGCCGATCGCCGCTGGCGTGCCGCTGTCGGGCACCGGGCAGACGAGGTCGGCGTCCACCGGCGCCTCGCGGGCCAGTTCGACGCCGATCTGGCGGCGGCTTTCATAGACCGACCTGCCGCCGAGGATCGAATCCGGGCGGCTGAAATAGACGTGTTCGAAGATGCAGAAGCGGGGGGACTGCGGGCGGAAGGGGCGGCGGCTTTCGATGCCCTTGTCGGTGATGACGACCATCTCTCCCGGCTCGATCTCGCGCACGAAATCGGCGCCGATAATGTCGAGCGCGCAGGTCTCCGAGGACAGGACATACCCGTCCGCCACCTGGCCCAGCACGAGCGGGCGCACGCCCAGCGGATCGCGCACGCCGATCAGCTGCGTGGCGGTCATCGCCACGACCGAGAAGGCGCCTTCGACCCGGCGCAGCGCGTCTTCCATCCGTTCCGGGATGCCCTTCTGCAGCGACCGCGCCATCAGGTGCACGATGCATTCGCTGTCGCTGGAGCTCTGGAAGATCGAACCGCGCTCGATCAGCTCACGGCGCAGGGCGTCGGCGTTGGTGATGTTGCCGTTGTGCGCGATGGCCGCGCCGCCCATGGCGAATTCGCCGAAGAAGGGCTGCACGTCACGGATCTGCGTCGCGCCCTTGGAGCCGGCGGTGGAGTAGCGGACATGACCGATCCCGAGCATGCCGGGCAGCGTGTCCATCACCGATTGGGAGGTGAAGTTGTCGCGGATGTAGCCGAACTTCCGCGCAGAGTTGAATCCGAGCACCGGATCGTAGGTGACGATCCCCCCGGCCTCCTGTCCGCGGTGCTGCAGGGCGTGCAGGCCGAGGGCCACGAAACTGGCCGCATCGGTCACGCCGAGTGCGCCGAACACGCCGCATTCCTCGTGCAGCTTGTCGTCGTCCCACGGGTGGCGGGGCAGGTCTTTGGTCTGGCTGTCAGGCTGGTTGCTGGACAAGGGAGCGGCTCCGAATCCTATCGCGTCCTGGGCACTAGTTAAGGTGTCCGGCGTCTCGTGTCACGAAAGGATCACAGAAGCTTGTCCTTCGGTGCCCCCGCAGCGTCCGAGGTGACGCAAGGTCATGCGTCGTGATGCGGCGGAAGGCGATGCGACAACCCGCCCCGGGACACCGTGAGGCTCAGCCCGGCTGTTCGCAGACGCCGACGAGGCCCTCGTATTGCGCGGTGATCCAGCCAAGCGCCTGTTCCGGATCCTCCTGGTTGATCCGGCCGGTCACCTGCGCGAAGACCTGCGCCGAGCGGCTGTCGTCAACCATCGGGATGTTCTGCGAGGTCAGCACGGTGTCGTAGACGAAGAAGGCGATCGCGACGAGCAGCACGCCGCGCGCCGCGCCGAAGAAGAAGCCGAGCGCTTGGTCCAGTCCGCCGAGAACCGACCGCTGCACCACCGACGAGAAGAGCGGCGTGAAGAGAGACGCGATGACCAGCGCGATGGCGAAGACCGCCGCGAAGGCCGTGATAATCGACAGTTCGCAGCTGTCCGCGATGAAATCGCCGAGAAAGGGTATCTCTCTCACGATCGGCATCACGGCGGGGGCGAAGACATAGGCGGCGATGGCGGCGACGACCCATCCGGCGATCGCGAGAACCTCGCGCAGGAAGCCGCGGGAATAGGCCAGGATGGCCGACAGCACGATGATTGCGGCCACCACGCCGTCGATAATGGTAAAGCCTTCCATATCGCTCCCGTTCTTCCTTGTAACGGAGCGCGGTCAGCCCGCGCCGAAGATCTCGCCCACGAAAGCGGTCAGGTCCGTCATTCTTGTGACCTTCAGCCCGCTTTCACCGCCCGGCTTGCCTCCGGCCGGCGCGATGGCCGATGAAAAACCAAGTTTCGCCGCCTCTTTCAACCTGTTTTCCGCCTGACCCACGGGACGCAGGGCGCCGGACAGGGAAATCTCGCCAAAAACGACACACTCCGCGGGAAGCGCCGTGTCCTCGCGCGCCGAGAGTAGCGCGGCGGCCACAGCCAGATCCGCCGCCGGTTCGCCGATCTTCAGCCCTCCGGCCACGTTGAGATAGACGTCGAGCCCCGCAAAGGGGATGCCGCAGCGCGCTTCCAGCACGGCGAGGATCATCGCCAGCCGCCCGCCGTCCCAGCCGACGACCGACCGGCGCGGCTGGCTTTGCGGGGTGGGGGCGACGAGGGCCTGTATTTCGACCAGCACCGGGCGCGTGCCCTCGATCCCCGCGAAGACGGCGGAGCCGGGGGCGGGGGTGCCGCGGTCCGACAGGAACAACGCGGAGGGGTTGGCGACCTCGGCCAGCCCGCGGCCGGTCATCTCGAACACGCCGATCTCGTCCGCCGGGCCGAAGCGGTTCTTGACGGCGCGCAGGATGCGGAACTGGTGGCCGCGCTCGCCCTCGAAATAGAGCACGGTGTCGACCATGTGCTCGACCACCCGGGGGCCGGCGATCTGACCTTCCTTTGTGACGTGGCCGACCAGCACCACCGCGGACCCGCGCCGCTTGGCGAAAGCGGTCAGTTCATGCGCGGCCGCCCGCACCTGGGAGACGGAGCCGGGCGCGCTGTCGACGCTGTCGGACCACATGGTCTGGATCGAGTCGACGATCACGAGGTCCGGGCGTTCCGAATCCAGCGTTGTCAGGATGTCGCGCAGGACGGTTTCGGCCGCCAGTTGCACCGGCGCTTCGGAGAGGCCCAGCCGTTCGGCCCGCATCCGGACCTGCGCAGCGGCTTCCTCGCCCGAGATGTAGAAGGTCTTGAGCCCGCGCTGCGCGAAATGCGCGGCGGCCTGCAGCAGGAGGGTCGATTTCCCGATGCCCGGATCGCCGCCGACCAGGATCGCAGAGGCGGGTACGAGGCCGCCGCCCAGCACGCGGTCCAGTTCGGCCAGTCCGCTTTCGGTCCGGGGCAGGGGCGCTTCGCGGGCGGACAGGTCGGAGAGCGCGATCTGCTTACCGCGCGAGGTGCCCAGACTCTGCTTGCCGCCGGGCGCGGCGGACAGCGGCGCCTCCTCGGTGATGGAATTCCACGCGCCGCAGGCGTCGCACTGGCCGGACCACTTGGAGTGGACCGCCCCGCATTCGGTGCATGTGAAGGAAACAGTCGCCCGCGCCATGAGGCTTCTTGCCCCGGCGCGCGGGCAGGGTCAACGGGCCTATTCGGCGGCGGATTTGGTGTTGAGCCCGACGACGTTCTGCGCGCCGCCCGCCTCTTTCTGCAGCGCCGCGCTCACGCCGAGGTTCAGTTCCGGCATGATGTCGTTCAGCTCGGCCGTCAGACGGTCCAGCTGGCTGCGGGCGATGCTTTCCTCCAGATCGACCGCATCGACCCAGTGCCGCAGGTCGCGGGTCAGGGCCTTGGCCGTTTCGATCCGGTCGTTGAACTGCTCCAGCTCTTCCTGACGCTGCTTCAGGAAGGTGCGGGCGCGGTCCACCTTTTCGTCGGAATAGGTTTCGGCAAGCTCCTTGCTCACCTGACTCATCTGCGCCGCCGCCTCCAGAATCTCGGGCTCCAGCTGCCCGAGGTCGGGATGCTGGCGCAGGAACGCCAGCCGCTCGCGCACCGCGTCGAATTCCGCGCTCAGGCGGAAGGTGCCGGCGCGGTCGGCGGCATGGGCGGTGTAATAGGCATGGGCCACGTCATGCATCGAAATCCGGAAGTCGCGGTGCGCGCTTTCCAGCGCCATCACCCGCGACGACATCGGAATGAAGGCGCAGAGGGACACGAAGAGCACCGTCAGCGCGATCAGCCCCCACATCCCCGCGTCGGGCACCGGCTGCCCGTCCCACGCCAGCGGCAGGTCCGGCCACGGCGTCACGCCAAAGGCCGAAAGCGCGACCAGCGCGGAAAGCCCGAGCGCCACCAGCAAAATCATGCCGAGGGTGACGGGTTGAATAATTTTGGTAAGGATGAGAGACGCAGTTCCTGCAGGACCTGCTTTGGCTTGCGTGACCATAACGCTGGCGACCCCCCGGTCTGGCAATTATCGATTCGGCAAAGAATTGCCGGGATCATAACACGCGAAAATCCGCTTAGTTCCGTCTCGTCAGTCAGTTAGGGGCTGAAGTGCTTTGAATCTGCCGTTCCGTGGCCCAGGAAAGGGCCAGACTGGCAAGGATGCAGCCGGTGAACAGATAGAGCCCCCAAGCCGTTTCCACCCGGCCCACGCCGAGGCCTTTCGCCATGGCAATGTACAGAGAAATCAGGAAGATATCGGCCATGGCTAATCTTCCGGCCCAGGAGGCGATGCGCAGCGTTCGCGGGTCGGCGCGGCCCAGTTGCACGGCCAGCATGGCCAGCGTTTTGGCGTAGGGCGCGGCGAGGGCACAAATGGCGACAATTGCCGCCAGCAGGATGTCTGTTTCGAATAGTGAAACAATGCCCGACCAGACGCTGATCTCCGACAGGCCGAAGAGCGGCAGCAGACCGGCCCGCAGCAGTGGTGCGGCCCATGACACGGGGTAGAGGACCAGCAGGAGAAGATTGGCAGCGACCAGCGGGCGCATCTCAGCGGACCGCCGCGATCGGCCCCTCGGCACGGCCGTGGATGAATTGGTCGAGATAGGGGTCGCCGCTCGCGTCCATCTCTCCGGTCGGGCCGGTCCAGCGGATGCGGCCGTCATGCAGCATGGCGACGCGGTCGGCGACGGCGCGGACGGAGGTCATGTCGTGGGTGATCGTCATCGCGGTCGCGCCCATTTCGGTGACGATCTCGCGGATCAGTTCATTGATGACGCCGGCCATGATCGGGTCAAGCCCGGTGGTCGGTTCGTCGAAGAAGATGATCTCCGGGTCCGCCGCGATGGCGCGGGCGAGGCCGACACGCTTCTGCATCCCGCCCGACAGTTCGGCGGGCAGCCGGTCGGCGACGTCTGGCGACAGGCCCACGCGGCGCAGCTTTTCGACCGCGATCTCGCGCGCCTCCGCCTTCGGCCGCTTGAGCGAACCGCGCAGCAGGCGGAAGGCGACGTTCTGCCAGACCGGCAGGGAATCGAACAGCGCACCGCCCTGGAACAGCATCCCGAACCGGGCGAGGAAAGCATCGCGGTCGCCGTCCGCGCCTTCGACCGTGATGGTCCCGCTGTCGGGCGTCACGAGGCCCAGAACGCATTTCAGCGCAACGGATTTGCCGGTGCCCGAGCCGCCGATGATGACCATCGAGTTGCCGCGCGGCACCTCCAGCGTCATGCCGCGCAGGACCCGGTTCGGCCCGAAGGCCTTGTGAACGTCGTCGAAGCGGATCATAGCGAAAAGAACACCCCCGTCAGGAGGAAGTTCGCGGCGAGGATCAGCACCGCCGCCGCCTCCACCGCGCTCTTCGTGGCACGTCCCACGCCCTGCGCGCCCCGGCCCGAATTCATCCCCGCGTAGCAGCCCATGACCGAGGCGATGACCCCGAACACCGCCCCCTTCACGAGCGACGAGACCACGTCGAGCGGTTCGAGGAAATCGACCGTGTTCTTCAGGTAGGTCGCCGGGTTGAAGCCCAGCGTGCCGGTCGCGACCTGATAGCCGCCGAAAACCCCGATCAGGTCGCCCACGCCGACGAGGACGGGCACCGACACCAGCGCGGCGAGAACGCGCGGCACGGTCAGGTACTTCATCGGATGGGTGGACAGCGTCACCAGCGCGTCGATCTGTTCGGTCACCTTCATCGTCGCGATCTCGGCGGCGATGGAGGAGGTGACGCGCGCCGCGATCATCAGCCCGACCAGCACCGGCCCCAGTTCCCGCACCATGCCGATGGCGACGATCTGGGGCACCACCGCCTCGGCGTCGAACCGGGCGCCACCGGCGTAGATCTGCAATGCCAGTGCGCCGCCGGTGAAGACGGCGGTCAGCCCCACCACGGGCAGGGACAGCCAGCCGATCTGGATCAGCTGGATGCCGAATTCGAAGCCGTAGAACGGCGCGCGGACAACGTGGGTCAGCGTATCGAGGAAGAACAGCGTCACCCGCCCGATCATCGCGAACAGGGCGAGGACCCGCGCGCCGATGGCGGCGAGGGGGCGTGTCAGCACATGCATCTCAGCCGCCCGCGTAGCGCCGGGCGTAGCGGGGGCCGAGCGCGGTCAGGATCTCGTAGCCGATGGTGCCGGCGTTGTCGGCCAGCGTGTCCACCCCCTGGTGATGGCCCAGCAGGCTCAGGCTCGTCGGGTCCTCGGCGAGGTGCGTGATGTCGACGCCGATCAGGTCCATCGAGATCCGGCCCCGGATGGGGCAGGGGATATCACCGTGATACATCGCGGTCAGCGGCCCCATGATCCGGTGAATCCCGTCGGCATAGCCCGCGCCGATGGTGGCGATGCGGCAGGGCGCCTCCGCCGTCCAGGTGTTGCCGTAACCCACCGTTTCCCCGGCGGCTAGGTCGCGGGTCTGGATCACCGGCAGGTCGAGATGCGCGACCGGCTGCGCCTCGTCGAAGGGGCGCCCGCCGTAGAGCCCGACGCCGGGCCGGGTCAGGTCGAAGTGATACTCCGGACCCAGCAGGATCCCCCCCGTCGCGGAGAGGGAGCGCGGGACATCCAGCCCTTCGGTCATCTCGCGGAAGGCGGCGAGCTGCCGGGCGTTCATCGGATGCTCCGGCTCGTCCGCGCAGGCGAGGTGCGACATCACCAGCGTGAGGTTCTGCTCCTCCGCGATCGGGCGCAGGGCCTGCCATTCAGCGGGCTCCATCCCCAGCCGGTTCATGCCGGTGTCGAGCTGCACGCCGAAGCGGTGGCCGGGCAGCGCCTCCACGTGGCGCAGCATCTGGTCGATCGAGTTGATCATCGGCACGAGGTCGAGGTCGTGGATCATGTCTGTGTCGCCGCGCATATGCCCGCCGAAGACATTGATCTCGACCCCGGGGCCGAGCGCCTCGCGCAGGGCGGCGCCTTCCTCGGCCACCGCGACGAAGAAGCGGCGCGCCCCCGCGCGGGCCAGCGCCCGGGCCACCCGCCCGACGCCCAGCCCGTAGCCGTCCGCCTTAACCACGGCGGCGGTTTCCACCCGGTCGGCGGATTTCGCGTTCAGCGCCTGCCAGTTGGCGTTCAGCGCGTCGAGGTCGATGGTAAGCTGTCCCGTTCCCATATGCGCGTTTCTGACGGCAGGGGCCGGGCCGCGCAAGGGACAAAGCGCCGCTTGCCGCGCGCGGATCAGGGTTCCCAGTTGTCGCGGTAGTTTTCCCAAATCTTCTCGCCCACGAGGCAGTCATATCCGCCCCCCGCCTGCGCCTTCATCAGGCGCGGTCGGTGCGGGCGATCCGGGGCCGGATCGGGCGTGCGTCCCGCGATCTCGAGGATCAGCTTCTTGCGGACCGCGCTTGCGAACTCGGCCCAGTCCACCACCGGGATGACGAAGCTGCCAGTCCCGCCGATCACGCAGTCGGTGTAGTAGCGGTCCAGATCCTCGAGCTGCCACTGGCTGCCCATTCCCTCCTGCGTCATCAGCGGCAATCCGTTGATGGTGATCCCCTTCGCCAGCACCGCGTCGCGGGCGGGCACCACAGGGCCGCCGTCGTTGTTCGGCCCGTCGCCCGAGATGTCGATCACGCGGCGCAGGCCGGTGAAGCCGTTGTCTTCGAACATTTCCGCCCCGGACCTGAGCGCCGAGGAGATCGAGGTGCGGCGCATCCCGGTCGAGAAATGACTGGTCAGGGTCTGCGCGAAAGCTTCCGCGTCGGCGCGGGCCCCGATCACCGCCCAGTTCTGCACGATCCGCGGGGAATAGCTCCCCGCCCATTCGACGTAGGCGATGGCGATGTGGCCCAGAAAGCCGTCCCCGATCACGTTCAGCACGGCGTCGGACGTCAGCGCCTCGGCGTAGCCGCGCCGCTGGATCTCGAGCTCGTTCGGGGACATCGAGCGGGAGACATCGACCAGCAGCAGAAGCTCCACGTCAACCTCGACGGAGTTCGGGTCGTAGGGCTCCATCTGTGCCGCGGCGGGGGCGGCGGTCAGGCAGGCGAGCGAAAGGGCCAGTGTGCGGAGCATGGCAAAAGTGTTGCCGCTGGGTCAGCCTCTGTCCAGCGGAACCGCGGCGCACAAGCGAATGTGATGGGCGGCGGCGTTGCGCGCCGCGCCGCCCGCTTCATCCTGCGCCGGGCGAGGCTTCCTCGCGCCGGGCTTCGTCCGGCAGGACGCGCCGGACCGCCCAGCGGGCGGTCAGCCCGTGGATGACAGTGGAGGCGAAGATGACGTACACCACCAGCGCCCAGAGCGCTTGTTCGTTCTCGAACTCGATGTGGCTGGCCGCGTAGCCGAGGTAATAGACCGAGCCGATGCCCCGGACCCCGTAGAAGGCAGTCACGACCCGGGCTCCCCCTTTCAGGTCGGATCCGAGCATCCCAAGCCAGCCCGCCACCGGCCGGATCACCAGCAGCAGTCCAAAACCGATCAGCGTGTGCCGCCAGTCCAAAGCGTCCCAGAGCAGCGGCATCAGGCTGCCCAGAAGGACCAGCAGGATCGCCGTCACCGCCTGTTCGACGCTTTCGGAAAAGACGTGCAGGCGCTGGTGCACCCGATGCTCGGCCTCGCCCCGTCGGCAGACGAACCCGGCGACGAAGGCGGCGATGAATCCGTAGCCTTCGGCCAGTTCGACCACGCCGTAGCCCAGCAGGACCGCACCGAGGGCAAGCGATCCGGGCCCCGCGTCGGCCAGCCGCTGGTTGCCCATGCCGGAAAACAGCAGACGCGCGACGATCCAACCGATCGCCGCCCCCAGCACCGTGCCGACCACGATCCTGTAGACCACATCGAGCAGCAGCCAGTCCGTGAACCACCCGCCCTGGGGGGCGAGGGCGACGTGGATGGCGAGGTAGACGAAGGGAAAGGCCAGCCCGTCGTTCAGCCCCGCCTCGGTCGTCAGCGTGAAGCGGACGGGATGTTCGCGCCCCTCCAGCGGCGGGCCGACCTGCACATCACCCGCGAGCACCGGGTCGGTGGGCGCAAGAACCGCGCCCAGCACAAGCGCGCCGGCCAGCGTCAGCCCCGCCAGTTCCACCCCGAGGACCGCGACCGCCGCGATGGTCAGCGGCATGGTAATGGCCAGCAGCCCGATGGTCGGGCGCCATGTGCGCAGGCTGCCCGGGTTGTCGATCCGCAGGCCGGTGGCGAAGAGCACGATGATCACCACGATCTCCGCCGAGATCTCCCAGATCAGCGGATTGTCCGAAGGGTCGAGGAACGATGTCGCCCCCGGGAACGCGAGCGCCGCGCCAAGACCCACGAGCATCAGGATCGCGGAGCCGGCGGGCGGACGGCGGAACAGCTTCATCGGCAGCCACCACGAGATCAGCAGCGCAGCCCCGGTGACGGCCATTAGGATGTGGTAGGAGGTAAAGCCGAAGAAGTCGTCCATGCGGAAGTGAACGCCGGACCCCCGGACCGGTTCCGCCCCCTGCCGCAGGGGCAGAGTGGTCCTGCGGCGCCGCCCGGACGTAGCAGGAGAGATTGCACGGCATACCCGTGCCGCAGTGCCGCAGGAGGGCCGCGTGACCACCGCTTCCCGGGATCAGGATCGTCTTTACGCCTATTCCCTGTTCGCCGGGGTTCTGGCGGCGGCAGGGCTGCCGATCTATATCCACGCGCCCAAGTTCTTCTTCGATGAGTATGGCGTCAGCCTCGCCGCACTGGGCTCCGTCCTCTTCGCGCTGCGGCTGGTGGACGTGGTGCAGGACCCGGCGCTCGGCTGGCTTTCGGGCGCGTTGGAGCGGCGCCGGGCGGGTGCTGTTGCGGTGGCGGGCGGGGTCATGGCCGCGGCGATGCTGGGCGCCTTCGCGGTGACCGCGCCGCTGCCGCCGCTGGTCTGGTTCGCGCTCACCCTCGCGCCGCTCTTCACCGCCTTCAGCTTCCTGTCGATCACCTTCTACGCGCAGGGAGTCGAGAAGGCGGGCCGCGGGCCGGGCCTGTCGCATGTCCGTCTCGCCACGTGGCGCGAGGCGGGCGGGCTGGCCGGTGTCTGCCTGGCCGCCGTGGCACCCACGCTGCTGGCCTTCGTCACGCCCGCGCCCTTCGCCGCCTTCGCGATTCTCTTCGCCGGGGCGACGGTTCTGGCGCTGGTCGCCATGCGCCGGGAGTGGCGGGCGACGGGGCTGGAGCAGGGCCTCGCCTTTGGCCCGATCCTGCGCGATCCGGCCGGCCGCCGCCTGCTCTGGATCGCCTTCGCCAACGCCGCGCCGGTCGCGGTAACCTCGACGCTCTTCCTCTTTTTCGTGGAATACCGGCTGAGAGCGCCGGGGGCGGAGGGGCCGCTCTTGCTGCTCTTCTTCCTGTCGGCGGCGATCAGCACGCCCGCCTGGGGCCGGGCGGGGGCGCGGTTCGGCCTGCGGCGGACACTTGCGGCGGGGATGCTGCTGTCGATGGTTACCTTCAGCTATGCCGTGGCGCTCGGCGCGGGGGACGTGCTGCCCTTCGCCGTGGTCTGCGTGCTGTCGGGCGCGGCGCTCGGGGCCGACATGACGCTGCTGCCCGCCGCCTTCGCCGCCCATGTCGCGGCGCGGCGGGGCAATGCGGGGCAGGCGTTCGGGCTCTGGAACTTCGTGTCGAAGCTGACCCTCGCCATCGCCGCCGCTGTGGTCCTGCCGCTGCTGGACACCGTCGGCCTGTCAGCGGAGAGCACCCCCGGCCCGGCGGCGCTCACTATGCTCACGCTGCTCTACGCGGTGGTGCCCGGGGCGCTGAAACTGGTGGCACTGGCGTTGCTGCTGACCGCGCCCGTCGGCACGTGGCAGGACGGCGCGGCCCGTCAGGCCCCGGCTTGACGCACGGCCGCCCCACCGTCCCGGGGGACGGCAGGGCGGCACTGCTCGATTATCTCTGCACTCAGTAGCCTTCGTCGCCGCCGCTCTGCCACGGCTTCACGAGGTTGCCGAACCGGGTGAACCGGCCCTCGAAGCTCAGCTCCACCGTGCCGATCGGCCCGTGGCGCTGCTTGCCGATGATGACTTCGGCCTTGCCGTGCAGGCGTTCCATCCGCTCCTGCCAGGCGGCGATCTCGTCCATCCTGTCGTCCGAGGGTTTTTCCCGTTCGACGTAATATTCCTCGCGGAACACGAACATCACGACGTCCGCGTCCTGCTCGATCGAGCCCGATTCCCTGAGGTCCGAGAGCTGCGGGCGCTTGTCCTCGCGGCTTTCCACCTGGCGCGACAGCTGGGACAGGGCGATCACGGGGATGTTCAGCTCCTTCGCGATGGCCTTCATGCCCATCGAGATCTCGGCGATCTCGTTCACGCGGTTCTCGGCGGTGCCACGCACCAGCTGCAGGTAGTCCACGATCAGCAGGTCGAGCCCGTGGGTCCGCTTCAGCCGCCGCGCCCGGGCGGCCAGCTGCGCGATCGGCAGGGCGGGAGTGTCGTCGATGTAGAGCGGGCAGGATTCCAGCGTCTTCGCGGCCTCGACGAAACGGCGGAACTCCTCCTCCGTCATGTCGCCCTTGCGGATCTGCTCGGACGGCACCTCCGCCGCCTCGGACAGGACCCGGGCCGCCAGCTGCTCGGCCGACATCTCGAGCGAGTAGAAGCCCACGACGCCACCCTGCACCGCGCCCTCGGTCCCGTCGGGCCGCAGCCCGCGCTTGTAGGCCTTGGCCACGTTGAAGGCGATGTTGGTGGCGAGCGAGGTCTTCCCCATCGACGGCCGCCCGGCAAGGATCAGAAGGTCCGAGGGGTGCAGCCCGCCCAGCTTCTTGTCCATGTCGACGAGCCCGGTCGAGATCCCCGCCAGCCCGCCGTCGCGCTGGTAGGCCGCGTTGGCGACGTTCACCGCGTCGGTCACGGCGCGAAGGAACGACACGAACCCGCTTTCGGTCTGGCCCTGTTCGGACAGCTTGTAGAGCTGCTGTTCCGCTTCGACGATCTGCTCCTTCGGCTCGGACTTCACGTCGACCTTGGCCGCCTTGGCCGAAATTTCGTGCCCGAGCGCGATCAGCTGGCGACGGATCGCCATGTCATAGATCATCTGGGCGTAATCCTTGGCGGCATAGGCCGACACCGCCGCCCCCGCGATCCGCGCCAGATAGGCCGGGCCGCCCAGTTCCTTCAGCCCCTCGTCATCTTCCAGGAACGCCTTGAGCGTCACCGGGGAGGCGAGGTTGTTCTTGGCGATCCGCGCCGCCGCCGTCTCGAAGATCCGCGCGTGCACCGGCTCGTAGAAATGCTGCGGTCCGATGATCCCGGCGATCTTGTCGTAGATGTCGTTGTTGGTCAGCAACGCGCCCAGAAGCTGCTGTTCCGCCTCGATGGAATGCGGAACCCGGTCCGCAGCTTCGGCCTGGGGCACCAGGGCCCCACCCGCGTCAATCCTCGCGTGGTCGTTCATGTCGTCCCCTTGCAGCCGACAGGCGGCCACGGCGCGTCCCCACGCACCGCACTGCCCTTTGCCTCGCTTGCCGCGCGCCTCCGATGGCGCGTCATTCT